>OMCF01000016.1_pt1 | contig 87102 bp, 72 predicted proteins | sample 1673791 | NCBI WGS metagenome assembly OMCF01 (sample SAMEA103958127, study PRJEB25191) | human gut metagenome | biome: human-associated habitat [ENVO:00009003]; feature: intestine environment [ENVO:2100002]; material: feces | place: Germany | collected 2013/2015
ACTTTCGCATCATTTGGAACAGGAGGACAACGATGCCCGCAACACCCACGTTCCGCACCACGACCAGGCATATGCTCAAGGAATCGAAGACCTATGCCTCGCAGACTTTGATGGGTGGCCTTTCCGGCTTTGAATCCCCAATCGGACTCGACCGACGTGACCGCCTTTCCGCCCTGAAATCCGGCGATATCGGCTTCGTCCACTCTTGGGACATCAACACCTCCGTGGACGGACCGGGCACCCGTATGACCGTGTTCATGTCCGGCTGCCCGCTGCGCTGCCAGTACTGCCAGAATCCGGATACTTGGAAGATGCGCGACGGCAAGCCCGTCTACTACGAAGCCATGGTCAAGAAAATCGAGCGGTATGCCGATTTATTCAAGGCCACCGGCGGCGGCATCACTTTCTCCGGCGGCGAATCCATGATGCAGCCGGCTTTCGTGTCCCGCGTGTTCCATGCCGCCAAGCAGATGGGAGTGCATACCTGCCTCGACACGTCCGGATTCCTCGGTGCGAGCTACACCGATGACATGGTGGATGACATCGACCTGTGCCTGCTTGACGTCAAATCCGGCGATGAGGAGACCTACCATAAGGTGACCGGCGGCATCCTGCAGCCGACCATCGACTTCGGACAGCGTCTGGCCAAGGCAGGCAAGAAGATCTGGGTGCGTTTCGTGCTCGTGCCGGGCCTCACATCCTCCGAAGAAAACGTCGAGAACGTGGCGAAGATCTGCGAGACCTTCGGCGACGCGTTGGAACATATCGACGTATTGCCCTTCCACCAGCTTGGCCGTCCGAAGTGGCACATGCTGAACATCCCATACCCGTTGGAGGACCAGAAAGGCCCGTCCGCGGCAATGAAACAACGTGTGGTCGAGCAGTTCCAGTCGCACGGCTTCACCGTGTACTAAACGCCCGTCCTCTCAATGGCTTCCCCATATTCGCTGGATATGCGGAACGCCTCATATTGGTCCATGCCGCCGACTGAATCGATGGCATGGACCAATTTATTCATACGCTGAAAAATCTTCACATTCGACGCGTGGCAAAGTGGTTCGAAATACTACGAAATGCCCTTCTCTGTCGTAGCCTTGAACTATGGCAGACATCTTTGATTTTCCACGAGATGCGCGCAACGTGGCGCGCGCCGATGGCAAGGGAGCGGATATGGGCGGCGAAGCCCCACAGACCATGCTTATGCGACCGCAGGGCGTTCCCGACCAAGTCTGGAACGCGGTGCTTTCCGTGGACCGTATGCGGCGTTCGAAAGGCATGACATACCGTGAGATTCCGGTGCCCAATTCCATGGCGAACTTCGGCATCGGCGTCGCGTTGGAATGCGATGAAACATACGCATCCGGCTGGATCATGATCCTGTATTCGCTCAAATTCCGAGAGGACTGGCATTCCCACTGGCGTTGCGTGGCTTTCGCATCCCTGCCACTGCCCGACAAGGAGGACGACTGCCTGACTCCGGGCATGTACTGGGACATGATGATGGAACGTCTCAATCCAAACGATTCCGAACATGTATCCGGCACCGTCACAGTCACCCAAAACACAGCATTCGGCCATGACCCCGACGTGCCCAGGGTGGGCTGCGAGATCCGGGTGTCTTGGACTCCACTAGACTATGCCGATGGAGGCCTTGACGCCGGCTCCCAAGTCGGACAGTGGGCGTCGTTCCTCCGGTCCATGACGCAATCCGAGGAGGAAAACCCCGTTGACTGACGAGCCGAAGCTGCTGGCGGAACCGCGCGAAGGCGTGCCCAACGTGATCGACACGTTGCCGGCATTTCGTGACTATTGCAGTGAGCTGGCTTCCTCACATGGCTCCCTTGCCGCGGACGCGGAACGCGCATCCGGCTTCCGGTATGGGCATGAGGACTGGCTGGTGCAGTTCAAACGCGACGGAGCCGGCATCGGCCTGCTCGATCCGCAGGCGCTCGCCGCGGCCGGGGCGGATTGGAACGATTTCAACCGTGCCGTCGGAGATGCGGTATGGATTCTGCATGATTCCCTGCAGGATCTTCCGGGATTCGCCGAACTCGGCATGGAACCGCAACGGCTGTTCGACACGGAAATCGCCGCGCGTCTGCTGGGATTGAAACGATTCGGACTCGCCGCCGTCACCGAGCACTTTCTTGGACTGACCCTTGCCAAAGAACATTCCGCGGCTGACTGGTCGTATCGTCCGTTGCCCCGCGACTGGCGAAATTACGCGGCGTTGGACGTCGAACTGCTCATCGAGCTTGAAACGAAGATGCGCGCCGAACTCAAACGCCAAGGCAAGATGGAATGGGCCCAGGAAGAGTTCGATTACGCGCTCAAAGAAGGTCTGGGACCACGCAAGGAGCATCCGATTCCCTGGATGCATGTCTCGCACATCACTGAAGTCATGCGTGACCGGCAGGCGCTGGCCATCGTCCGCGCGCTATGGACCCGCCGCGACGAACTCGCGCGCGAATACGACATCGCGCCGACCCTGCTACTGTCCGACAGCTCCATCATCGAAGTGGCGAAACGCAAACCACACAACGCTGCGCAATTCCGTTCGATTCGCTCCATCAACGAACGTGTGCGCATCCATACCGATTCCGAACAGGACAAGATGTTCGAACGGTACGCGCCGATTCAACGCAAAATCAAACCGAGCATGTGGAAGAACATCATCCAGGACGCGCTCGCCCTGCCGCCAAGCGAATGGCCGGACGTGGACGGCGGCGCCGCGCGGCGTCATGAATCGCAGTCAGCCTCGGCTCCCAAATCGATTCGCGTGTGGAAGGAACGGTATCCGGAACGTCTGCAAGTGCTCAACAGGGTGCGCAAGGCGGTCTCCCAGATAGCGGAGGACACGCGCACGCCTGTGGAAATCGTCATCAAACCGCAGTATTTGCGTAACCTGTGCTGGACGGACGAACCTCGTAAGCGTGACGTCGCGCGATTCCTCAGCGAACAGGGCGCACGCGACTGGCAGGTCTCCCTAGTTGCAGAGTCCGTAAGTCGCGCTATTATGTAGAGGTTGCCTAACGGCAGAAATATGAAGAACCGTATTTTTCAGGAGCGCAAGCGTGAAAATCAGCGTCAGGAATCTTGAGCCGACCAAGGTGAAGCTCACCGTCACCGTCGACCCGGAGGAGTTCAACCCGTATCTCGACGAGGCTCGCAAGGAAATCGCAAAGCAGGTCAACGTGCCTGGCTTCCGTAAGGGCCACGTGCCCGGCAAGATCATCGACCAGCGTATCGGCTTCGGTGCCGTCGCCGGCGAAGCTGTGAACAACGGCGTGCCGGAGCTGTATTCCAAGGCTCTTGAAACCAAGAAGATCCACCCGATGGCCCAGCCGGAGATCGACGTTCAGGACGTGCCGGAATCCGCCAAGGATGAGACCAAGCTGAAGTTCGTCGCCACCGTTGAGCGTCGCCCGGACATCGAACTGCCGGCTCTTGACGGCATGGAGATCGAGGTCGCCAAGGCCGAGGTCACCGATGAGGACATCAACAACCGTCTGGAAGCCCTGCGCCAGCGTTTCGGCACCCTCGTGAGCGTCGACCGTCCGGCCGCCAAGGGTGACTACGCCAACATCGACCTCAACGCCGAAATCGACGGCGAAACCGTCGACTCCCAGGAGGGCGTGAGCTACGAGCTCGGCTCCGCCACCATGCTCGACGGCCTGGATGAGGCCCTCGAAGGCCTGTCCGCCGGTGAGGAAACCAGCTTCGAAGGCACCCTCGAGGCCGGCAAGCACGAAGGCGAGAAGGCCCTGATCAAGGTCAAGGTCAACTCCGTCAAGGCCGAGGAACTGCCGGAACTCGATGACGACTTCGCTTCCGAAGCCTCCGAGTTCGACACCCTCGACGAGCTGAAGGAAGACCTGAAGAAGGTCGCCGCTCAGGACGCCGAAGGCCGTCAGGCCACCGCCGCTCGTGACGCGTTCATCGCCAAGCTCGAGGATGGCCTCGAGATTCCGGTGCCGAAGGGCGTCAAGGCCGAAATGGTCGAGCAGCAGCTCAAGAACGTGACCGCGGATCCGTCCAAGGCCACCAAGGAGCAGAAGGCCGAAGCCGAAGAAACCGTGGAGAAGGAACTGCGCGACCAGATGGTGCTCGACGTGCTCGCCGAGACCATGGACGTCAAGGTCTCCCAGGGTGAGGTCTTCAACTTCCTCGCCTCCATCGCCCAGCAGTACGGCATGGACCCGAACGCCTTCATCCAGGCCATCATCCGCAACGGCCAGATCGGTTCCGCCGTGCAGGAAGTCGGCCGCTCCAAGGGCCTGCTCTCCGGCATGCGCGCCGTGACCTTCAAGTCCGAGGGCGAGACCCTGGACCTGAGCGCCTTCCTCGGCGAAGCCGCTGAAGACGAAGAGTCCGAGAGCGTCGAGGCTGCTTCCGCTGCCGCCGCCGTGGCTGACGAGCTCGCTTCCGACGAGAAGTGAGACCGATTGGCCGCCTGTGGGCGTTGTATTGACGCAGCACATGCGATAAAGGCTGGAATCCTAAGGGTTCCAGCCTTTTTCTATGATTCCTTTGCCTTGCTTTACACTGGAATACAGTGTGTGACTGGAGGAACAATGAATCAGGGATTCGCGGTGGTTGATTTCGAAACCACGGGATTGAGTCCGGCGAAAGGCGATCGGGCCATTGAGATCGGCTTGGTGCACGTGGCTCCGGACGGCACGCTCGAAGACGAGCATGAGACGCTGATTCATGTGGATCGCAGTGTCGGTGCCTCCTGGGTGCACCATATCACCGCGCGCGATCTGCTGCACGCGCCGGATTTCGAAGGCATCGCACATGAACTGCGTGACCTGCTTGCCGGCCGCGTGTTCGTGGCCCACAACGTGTCGTTCGACTCGCGGTTCCTGCTCGCCGAATACTCGCGCATGGGCGCCTCCATACCTGTTCATCAGAGCACTATGCTGTGCACGATGAAACTGTCGCGGTCACTGATTGGTCGCGGCAAGCTTTCCGACTGCTGCGACTACTTCGGCATCGCCAATGAGGATGCGCACAGCGCGTTGAGCGACGCGCATGCCACAGCGCTGCTGCTCGGACGGCTGCTGGAAGCCGATCCGAATTGGCCCGGCTTCCAGCGTCGTCTCGAATCGGCCGCGGATGCCGCGGAACAGTGGCCCACATTCGCCGCATTGCCGAAAGGGCAATGGCTGCCGCGTGGTACGCACGCCGCGGCGCACGCCAGCTGACCTTCGGACATTGGTCCAGCGGGGGAAGCGATTTCTAATATCCAAGCTCGGAACTTGCAGGAACTAGGACAGCAGGAATTTGATTTCGGCGAAGAATTCGCGGACCATGTTGTTCACCAGCATATCGGGCGGTGAACCGGCCGCGATGCCTTGGGCTTCGTCAAGTCCATTGTCATGCGCGATCTGCAATGCGCGGAACATGTGGAAGTCATTGGTGATGATGCCGACGGACGCGTTGTCTCCGGCAATGAGCTTCTTGCTGTTGACGATATTCTCCTGGGTGGTTTTCGACTTGGATTCCTGAAGGATGCGGCCTTCCTCAATGCCATGTGCCTTCAGATAATCGGCCATGCCCTGTGCCTCGGGGAATGGCTCGTTCGCGCCCTTGCCGCCGGAGACGATGCAGATGGTATCCGGACTGTTCCGCAGATAATCGGCCGCCGTGTCCAGACGATACCGCAAGGCCTTGCTGGGGCCGGACTTGCGCACCTGCGCGCCGAGCACCACCACATAATCGAGATGCTGGTCGCCCCGCGCATGCATGTTGCTGATGATGCACCCCTCCACCGTGCCGAATATGGCGATGCCGATGCACACCACGGCGATGATGACCCCTCGTATGATGCGGGGGAGCGCCACCCACCAATTGGCGGCGATTCCAACCGCGAGGAGGGCGAAAACGGCGGCGATGACCAGCCAGACCTTCCAGAAGCCGGTACCCGAATGTGTCTTCATCACGGCGAACGCGTAGAACGCCGACAGCAAAGCCAGCGCCATGCACAGAACGGTTCCTATTTGCCGTGCCATCGTCTTCATGCCAACCTCTTATCGTGTGGTGGTATACGCCGCTTGAAATCCATGGTCAAGCGTAAGCGGAATGGGGTTGCGGATTGTTGCGATGCGGACGATGTAGACGATTCTTTCGCAAATGTGACGTGTATGCTGCTGATGCGTTTCATATGCGAAACGCTGGCGGACATGGGAACATGGCGTCCGTATAATGGCGTGCGTCGCTCCTGCCCGGGCCGCGCAGGTCGAGGAGCGGCCCACGGCGACCGCCGCGATCTCCAACTCACGGTGCGCGGCATCGACCAAAAGGACTTCATCATGGCACGGCCATCCTCGCAACCATACCTCCACGACTCTTCGGCGCAAGCTTCGGAACAGGCTCCGCAGGCACGACCGACGGCATCGACCGCAACCAAGTGTGCGACACGCGGATCACTGCGATGGCGTGTGATCGACATTGCGGTCGGTGCGGCGGTCGGTGTGATGTCGGGTGTGATGTTCTGGGTGTTCGATGGCCTGTCCTATGGTCTGTTCCCGCTGCTGACCCTGATACTTCCCGGTTCGGCGGCGCTGTTGCATGCATTGTTCTACTTTCCCGCGACGCTGGGTTTGTTGATCGTGCGCAAGCCGGGCGCGTCCGCCTACGTGCTGTTGGTCGCCTCGTTCGTCGAAGTGGTGCTTGGTACGAAATACAGTGTGAGCCTGGTGGTGATCGCGCTTGTGCAGGCGCTTGCCGCCGAAGCGGTGTTCGCGGTGTTCCGCTACCGTCGTTGGACGCTTGGCGTCACGTTGCTGTCGGCCGTGGCGATCGGCATTGTATACAACTTCTACCTGTTGTTCTTCTATTACCAGGCGTTTTCGTTCTTCAGTCCGCGTGGACTCATCGGCACGGCATGCGAGTTGCTGAGCGCGGTCGTATTCGCCGGGTTCGGTTCGTGGGTCCTCTACCGAGCCTTGGCCAAGTCGGGAGTCCTCACCCGCTTCGCCTCCGGACGATGACGCATGCTCGGGGGAATTTACTTTGATTGGTCGGCGTGCCGGAATGTGAACCAGGCGAGGAGCTGCTGCTCGCTGACGGGCTCGAAATCCCACGCATCAAGCCCCACATTCACGCTGAGCGGATCGGTGCCGTCGGGAATGCCTTGATGCGTATGACCATAGAGCAGCCAACCTTCGGTGGTCGGCGCCACATCGGCGAACTTGTTCCAGTTTTCCGGCCAGTTGCCGTGTTCTTCGGCCAATGCCGAGAGCCTGGGGAAGTGGCTCATGCCTATGGTCTGCCGTGCGGTTGCGGCCGTCGGCTTGCCGGAGCCGTCGAGAACGGGAAGCTCCATGTCGATCTCGCGGTAGTCATCGATGGTCTCGAACACGTCCTCGTATAGCGCGTCATTGGAGCGGAGACGGAAGTTGCGGTCGTGGTTGCCGATGATCAGGTGCAGATGGCGGCAGTTGATGCGGCGCAGGCAGTCGAGCGTGTGCTCGACGGTGCAACGGTAGGAGAGATCGCCGAGAATCCATAGCTCGTCATCACGCCCGACGGTCTCGTTGATGTTGCCGATGATGGTGTTCTCATGGCGTGTGATGTCGCAGATTGCTTTGAACGACGTCTGATTGTCGCGTACGTATTGTTTGATTCATGCGTGCGCGGCGGCGCGACCCTGCGCCTGCCAGACATCACGGTATTCGGTGCGGAGCCTGCCATTGTTCAGGAATCCGCGCAGTGCGGTGACCAGAGGGTGGCCGAAATGCGTGTCCGAAGTGAAATAGCGCATGTGATTCCTTACGGTATGCGGTTGCTGGATGTTTTTATCAATGATAGAGCGCAACATCACGCGAATGACTCTCCCCCAAAAACGCTTGTTGGCTTGTTTGTGGCACCGTTTGGCGATTATGGCGAGTATGAGCGTTGGAATTCCAACGCTCATACTTCGGGTTTTGGCGTTCGGCTGCCACATTGCAAATTCTGTGAATCTAGAGTTTTAGTAATCCAGATATGGAATATTAGCAAAACATGTCAATAAGATATAAAATGATAAAAAATAGTGATTGGAGTGGCAATGGTAGTTCAGCTTGCGACACGTGTTGATGATGATCAGGCGGAAGAGTTCCGTGAAACGACAAAGAAGCTCGGTCTTTCCACGGCTGATGCGCTGCGTATGTTCGTCTCGTCCTTTAATGAATATCAGGGGTTCCCATACCAGGTACGAGTTCGACAGGTTGCGGAACCGTTCGAGAATGAACGGGAGGCTTCTGATTTCGCTAATGATTTGTCGATGAGGATGATCGCTGATGAGGAGGGGTGAGATCTGGACTGTGCTGGCTGATGGTTACGCGAGAAAGCCTCGGCCGGTTGTCGTTGTGCAGAATGACGAAATCGAGGGTTTTGACTCTACCGTGGTATGCCTGATGACTTCTTTTACGTCGGATGATATGACTACCCGGGTTAAAGTTCCTCCTACTACGCAGAATGGTTTGATTAAAAAGTTGGGTGATGACGGAGAAGATTCTTGCAGTGCACACTTTGGCATTGGGCCAACGCATTGGAATTTTGGAAGATGATGTCATGCGCCAGGTGGAAAAGAAACTTGCACATGTTCTAGCTCTATGAAAGCGCTTGATGCGATTTCGCGGGTCGCTATGCCGCAGCAGATAGCGGAGATTGCTCGTCCTATCGCGCTGCGGCATCATGTCAATGAACTGTACCTGTTCGGTTCCATGGCTCGAGGGGAGGGGCATGCGGATTCGGATATCGATTTCATCTATCAGTTTGACGACACCGCCAATCCAATGATTGATGAGTGGGCTTTGCGTGATGATCTTGCATCGACTTTTGGTCGGGAGATCGACTTGGTGAAAAAACGATACATTACCACTGAACTGCAGGACAGACTGGCTGAAATGCAGCGTGTGATATTCGTCAATTCCATAACCTCCAATCCGATGTTCCGCATTATCTGAGGTGTGTTATGAAAACGACGGAAAAAGATGCCTTGCATATCGTCGCGATAGTCCGCGCTCTTCATGATGCGCAACGATTCCTTGGAGGGCTAAGCGCTGAGGAATTCGCTGAGAATGATGAGAAACAGAATGCCGTGGCTATGGTGATTGCCAGAGCAGGAGAGCACACCAGGAAACTCTCAAAAGAATTCCGTGAATCGGAATCCGGCGTTCCATGGCGTGGGGTGAGTGGCATGCGCGACTGGATCGCCCATGATTACGACGGACTTGATTTTGATCGCCTGTACTATGCCGTAACCCATAAAGTACCGGAGGTGTTGGCGGTTCTACAACCATATGTGGAACAACAGGCGCAGATACAGCTCACAAAGAGGAATCCTTTCGATGTGCCACGGATCTGAGGAGGGCTCTGCTTATAACACGCTAGCTTTGAGTAGATTATTCTCATCTGAAGCTAATCGCAAGTTGCCTGAGGATATTCTCAGGGATATGCTTCGCGTGGAAGCTTGGGCATACGGGTTGCTGACGGAGGGGCATACAAAACGTTAAAAAGTGAGCCGGGAGCATGTCTCCTAAACCGAACACACCCCCTCAGACCATAGCGCGGGTCTTGGTTTATTTCTTGCCCCACCCGAATTTAGGCAGTTTGATTTCCGGGAGCTGCTTCAATCCGTCGGCTATGCCTTTGCCGAGCTGCTGCACCCCATCGGCTAAGCCGGCACCCGCGCCCTGTGGATCTTTCGCGATAGCGTTGCCCGCGTTCTGCGCGATGTGTGCGGCCTGGTCTCCGGCGTCATGCATTCCCTTGGCAACGGCGGCGCCGGTGTCTTGCACGCCTTTCGCTATCGCGTTGCCGGTGTCTTGGACGGCGTGCGCGGCTTGGTTCCCGGCGTTCAGCAGGGCTTTGCCGGTATCGTCTACGGCCTTGCCTGCGGCTTGGATCCAGGTAGGTCCGCCCTCGACTTGCAGATGGATATGCCTGAGCTGCAATGTATTGGCGAATGCATTGAGATCGCCGGTGATGCTCTCGATGTTGGCGATGGCATGAGGTGAGCTGTATGGGTTCAGCAATACCTGCCCGCCCACGGTGTTCGCCTTTGCCTCCAGCTGCTCGCCCAATGCATTGAGCGACTGCTCGATTTCCTCGAGGCGCTTGTTCCTGGCGAGCACAATGCCCTTCTTGTGCGCTTCGAGCTGTTCCGGCTCTTCTTGGCATACGCGTGCGAGCTCGATGCAGGAGACCTGATCCTGCATTTTGACCGCGGATGCGAGCATGCCCAGCCATTGGTGGATTTCCTGTCGGATCTGCTGGGTCAGCGGGCGGATCTGCTTGGGATCCTGCTCACGTTCTACTTTTTCGGTGAGTCCCTTGATCTTGGCGATCGCATATGCCTGGATGGTAGCGATGTCTTGTGGGCAGCTTGACACCTTGGACCATGTGGTTTCGCTGATCGAACCGACCTGCTGGTAGATGAGCATGGTCTCGTCAATCATGTGGGAGATTCCGGCGAGTTTGCTGACGGTCTGGTCCTTCTGGTCGCGCAGCAGATCGTCGAGCTTCGCATCGATATCCTTCAGGTAATCGGTGATTTCGGAGACGGCCTGTTCCAGAGCCATCTGTACCATGACGCCGCTGATGCCGGTGAGCATGGCGGGGTTGAGCTGCCCTGGTTGGGTAAATTTCAGATGCTTGATGATGCGTCCGTTCGGTTGCCGCACAACACCGGCCTGGAGCGCTCCTTTCTTGCCGTTCTTGCCGTACTTGGCGACCAACTCGGCCGATTCCTTGGTGAGCTTCACCCAGCGCCCGCTTTCGACCATGGCATCGCTGGCCTTCTGTGCGCCCTTGCTCGCCATCGAGACGGTCTGCACAGCTTTGGCCTTGAACGCCTTGGAATCGAAGCCCTCGCTCTTAAGCCATAGGTCTATGACACCGGCGTCGCCGAGGAACGTGATGCCCTGCTCGTCCTGGATGATGCTGACGCTCTGAACATCGTCTGCGTTGCCGTCCTCGGCGTTTTCGTCATTGTCGCCTCCGCCGTCGGAGGGGATGAGTTCGTTGGAATCGTCGTCGATCATGGTTCGTCCCTTCAAATCCACTTGGCAGCAGTATACGACCGGTAGACGCGTCGGTGCGTTTTGGAGTGGCGGATATGGAAGGCGACAGGAAAATCAGTTTTCGATCTGGGCGTCGCCCGAGTCGAGGGATTGGAAGATCTCGTTGGACAGGGCCTCGGTCTGTGTCTGGTACAGGAGAAGATGCTTCGTGCAATATGAATGACGAAGTGTGCAGTTGAAGAAATGGCTACTGTGCGATTATGCGCGATGGTGAGCGAGCTCGCTTCCACTGATAAATGGCTGGGCTATCGGTTTTATCTGCCGGAAGCATGGCGAGCTCGCGAAGAAAACATGGCCCATGATGAATGCGGATTATCCGCATGTTATCCATCGGACAAATAAAGGAGCAGATATCATGAGTATCGCAAGCGATACGCCTTATCAGAGTGGAGAAGACATGGGAGAGAACGAGACTGAGAGCGTGATGGGGAAGAACGATCGCAAGGGCAATGTTCTTGTTATCGGAAATTCCGGTGTGGGTAAATCCACGTTAATCAATGCCGTTGTTGGCGAACAGGTGGCAGTTACCGGGCGTGGAACAGCAGGACAGACGAACAGACTGGAAATATACGGAGAAGATGATGCAAGCCCATTCCGCATTATTGATTCCGTTGGATTTGAACCGGCTTTCTTCAAACGTTACCAAGCCATTGCAGCAATGAAGAAATGGTCCAGAGAAAGTGTGGAGGATGGCAAGTCCGACCACCAGATCAATGTCATCTGGTTTTGTGTAGAAGGCACTTCTGGCAAACTGTTCCCGCAGGCGGTAAGGAATTTTCTGGATGCGACAAAGCATTGGCCGCATGTTCCGATCGTTGTGATTATTACGAAGTCGTATTCGAAGCGAGACCGTGAAGAGAATATCGCGTTGGTCCAAAAGGCCTTCGGTGAGGTGAAGACAAGCAGAATGCCGAAGGCCATCATTCCGGTTGTTGCCGATACCTTCTGGATAGACGATGACAAGTATGCTGCCCCTGACGGTATTGATGAGCTGATTGCCACGACAGTTGAGTTTATGCCGGAGGGCTTGCAGGCTGCCAAGGAAGATGCCGCTCAATTCAGATTGAACAGGAAGCGCGTTCTGTCGCAAAGCACGACAGCAGCCGCAACATTGAGCGCCGTGATTGTTGGTGCTGTGCCTGTGCCGATTCCAGATGCCACGATTCTTGGTCCCGTTGAGATTGCTGCGATTACGGCCATCAGCAAGATTTATGGAATCGACAAGGAACATGGTGCCGAACGGTTCAAAGAGACCATTGCGGAAGTAGGTACCGTCAGTTTGGCGGCCAAGGGCGTGCTGAGTCTCACTAAGGCGATTCCAGGCCTCAATCTTGCGACTTCCGTGGCGAATGCCGTGGTTGCCGGAAGCATCGTTGCAGCACTATGTGGGGCTACAATCTATGCTTGCGAGCAGGTTTATCTTGGCAATAAGAGCGCCGACGATGCCGACTGGCTGAAGCGGCTTGTGGAGAGCAAGCTTTCGGGAGATTTCGTGGCAAAGGTAACGGATGCCTTGAAACAGACGGCCAGTGATGGCTTGGATGCCAAGAGGATTGCCGATCTGATCTTCGGGCTCTTTTCGACGGGAAAGTGACGATTGTTTTTGCTGAGAATCAGTGCGGGTCTCACGCGGATAATAGCGTGAAACCCGCACTGTTTACTTCTAGAGGGTTCGTTTAATCGGCTAAATCGTTTGCGGAAACTGGTCCAGTCACACCCATAGGGCTATTTGCCATTAGAGCAATGTCATCCGCAAGATTGTTTATCTCGAAGTCCTATGTCAAGTGTCTGTCATCTGATAGTTCACATCTATCAGTTCCTGGCGCGGGGGAATCCCCTTTATTACAGTTTTGATTGCTTTTTCGAGATCATCTTCTTTTTTACCCTATCTGGGGTAGACTGAAATATTCTTGTGCCTGAGCGAAGGGAGGATTACATGGCGGGCTCATACGGTGCGGAGTCGACACGAGGGGAGTGGTACAGGCTTTCCTTCACTGTCGGCGGGCTTCTTGCTTCGCAGGGTCGCGCGCTTGCCGAAATGTATCTGGACCATGTGGGTTGCAGTAACGCTGGGTGTTCTTCCCAAACCGAGGTGGGCGAATCCATTGTTGTGATTCGTTCGCAGGCCATCGAGGAAAACGTTCTCGCAATTCGCACGGATTCCGCGAACAGGCGCGTTGTGGCGGAGACCACCAAGCGGCTCAGTGCGCTCACCGTTAGGGAACTTGCATATTTGGCAGGCCCGGATTCCTCCATATCCGACCGTGAGGCGCTCATGTGGATTGCCATGTGCCGGTATTATGCAATCGTCGGGGAATTCGCTGGTGAAGTGCTCAAAAAGCATTATTTTACCGGCAATACGCATCTGGACTTTGAGGATTATGATCGGTTCATTGCGGACAAAGCCACATGGCATCCTGAACTGGAAGCCGTAAGCGGGGGAACGGCGAAGAAACTTCGGTCCAATCTGTTCAAGGCCATGGCTGAGGCCCATCTGTTCGATAAAAATTCCGACACGGTGGTCTCCTTCCTGCCCAGTCCCTCTTTGACGGATATTCTTATGAAGAGACCGGATTCCTTCGGGTTTTTCCCGATGCGTGAATCATCCTTGTGAGTACGAATGGGGGATAGCATGACCGATTTCATCGCAGGCGTTGAAGCTGCCGATGAGCACCGTGATATTGATGCTGATTTCGCTCATTTGCGCGAGATAATGGAGTCCCTATTACATTTGTGATTACCCGCCTAGGCAGGAGCTTATCGAAGAGTTCTACCAGTATGTGCTGTGCGACATTCATATGGGTGCCCGGTTCAAGGGTGTGCACTGGCAGGACGTATATGGGATTCTGTCGGATGCCATTTGCGAGTTGATTGTCAACGCGATAATGCATTGCAGCTACAACTATTCGAGCATTCAGATTGTGATTTATGACAATCGGCTGGAAATCACCTCGCCAGAGCGCTTGCCGATGGGTAGACCATTGAACGCATGAAGCGGGGATATTTGAAATATACGTAACGATGCCTTGGCCTCTGCTTTTGAGCACATCGGTATATTGAGCATGGGGGCAGTATCCTGCGTGTGATGCAGAAGGTATGTGATGCCGGATTGGCGGAATCAAAATTCCTTGGTGGCGATACGGATCTGTGCATCAATATCTATCGTAATGGCTCAGAGACAGTTTTCGACGACGGGATTGTGACGGGATTACGACGCGATTCGGGTCTTGGTGACGCAATTATGACGCGATCCGAATTCTGATGACGCTATTGCAGAGGAAAACCCAGCATCTGAAAGATTTTAGGAACTGATTTTCGATGAGCTCTGAAAGAGGGAATGGGTGACCACTGCGTATACCGTGGCTCTTAAGGAAACGCTCCCGGAAACCTCTGTCGCCCCCGGAACGAGCGGTTGGAAGTGGTGAAGCGTGTGCCGAAGTTCTTCGACAGCGAAGAACGCGCCAAGCGCCTCGCGAGACGTCTCAATGCGCTACTGATTTTCAGGCGAAGATGATTGCCGGGTTGCTGCAGCTGCTCGCGTAATCTTCGCAGGGTGGCGGATCCGGCATCGAAGAACAGGACTGTACATCCTTGGGTAAGTGAGCATGCCGTACATGAACAGAATATGTAATCAAGATGTTGGTACGCGAGAATGCATGAAAGTGCGCGAGAGTGCGCGAACGCATTCTGACGGATTACTAACCTAGATGCAGGTTCTATCTGTTGGAACCCCTGTCGCGCTCGCGAAGAAAACGTGGCTCATAGTGAATGCAGATTGGGCAGCGTGCAACTATTCAGGTGTTACTTACGAACGTATATACAGCGTCAATTGGCTTTATTACTATTGCCGTAGGCAAATTCAACCGGATATCTCTGAGCATTCTTCGCAAGCTTATCGAGGATTATCTCGTCAAGGTCAAATCCAAATTTGTCAGATAGCATGATGCAATATATGAGTACATCTGCTATTTCCTCATGAATATGTTCGATATTGCTGTCTTGTGGCTCGTCGTTCCATTGAAAACATTCCAGAAGTTCTGCGGCCTCAATGCTGATAGATTTGGCAAGATTGCCGGGAGTGTGGAATTGAGACCAGTCCCGCTCTGCTACGAATTTACGGATCGCGTTGATGCTTGAATCGGAAATCATAATACGTAAGTGTATGTCGAATCTTTTCTGAAGGCCTCTCTCGGGTGCATAATGAGCATATGACGAAGAGCGCGCTTCCAAAGCCAATCATTATAGATTTGCCGTATCAGAGCATTGATGACAAAGCAGAAATAGAGAAAGCCTTTGTCGAGCAATTGGGATACGAGACATTATCTGCTGTTGAGCGTGAGACTTTGCACTATATTTTCGATTATCCAACGGTGTATGTGGTTCATTCAAAGAAGAGGAATCAGCATACTTTACGTCCCGAATATACGGTGTATGTGGGAGAGACGAATAATATTCGTAGTAGAACAATGCAGCATCTGAGGGAAGATCCCAAAACGAGAGTTGATTGGAAGGAATTTCAAGAAAATTTGCAGAGCGACGCTCGTTCTGTGTGGCAGTATGTCATTGGCAATCCGCATTTCAACAAATCTCTGACTTTGGATGTGGAGAACCGGCTGATGCATTATCTTCTTGGCTCTGATGCAGTCAAGAATTTGAACAATCGTCGCACCAATGCGCAAGGCGACTACTATACACAGGATGAATTCAACCAGATTTTCTCGGACATCTGGATGGAACTGAACCGACAGGATCCGGAACTATTTCCGGCTGAGGAGATTATTCGCGATTCTGCACTTTTTAAAGCATCGCCTTTTCACCAATTGAGTGATGATCAGATAGCTGCGGAGGAATCGATTATGGACGCGCTTTCTGAAGCTCTTGCCGGCTCTGGTGATTCAGCCGATTCCGGTTTATCGAGACTGATTTTCGTGCAAGGCGTTGCGGGTACTGGAAAGACGGTTTTGCTAAGTCACCTGTTTTATCGCATAGCAACAGAAATGGATATCAATGGGCGCATCAATGACGAAGATGATGAAGATATTCTGGAAACCGATTCATCACTAAAAATCAGTAAGGAAGATCGCAGAAAAGCATATATCCTTGTCAACCATAACCAGCAAATGCACGTTTATAACCAAATTGCAAGCAAATTAGGTTTGCAGAAACATTTTGGCGAGGTGGCTCTTAAACCGAGTCAATTCATCAATCGATTTAGTGAGAAAACAACAAGTAATCGAGCTATTGCGGACAAGCCCCGAGGCAAAGCCGATGTAGTGCTTGTTGATGAAGCTCATCTGCTGTTGACGCAGGGTGACCAAGGATACTCGGGCAAGAACATGCTGCACGATTTATTGCGTCGTGCGAAAGTGGTTATTGCGGTATTCGACCCGAATCAGATTTTGCAAACTTCGCAGCGTTGGAGCGAAGAGGATCAGGACATGCTCTTTCCGCAGCAAGCAGAAAGCGACGTGCAAAAAACTGCTGCTGGCTATAGCGGGCAGTTGGAGCGATTTGTGCCATTGAATATGTGGGGTGATCACTATTTGCTAAGTCGCATATGCTTGCATAGGCAATTTCGCATTGCTGCGGATGATGCGACGATTCGATGGATTGATGATTTCGCTGATGGTAAGAGAATAGGTCGTATTCCTCAAGACATTGGGGAGAAGGATAGAAAAACAGGCGAATATGTCCGCGAGCCATTTGAAATCAGAGTATTCGATTCGCCGGTTGAACTGTTTAAAGCCATAAAGGAGAGGGCATATCTAAAGGCTTCAGGCGTTGACGGATGCGGGCTTTCTCGTGTGGTTGCTACGTATGATTGGGAGTATAAGGGCGGCAAAATCAACGATTCCAGTCCCGATGGTCTTTGGAATGTTGAGATGCATCGCGATGCACAGGGAGTATGGCGCATGGGAGCGGCTCCGGGAATGCAGAGAGGATACGATGCGTTTAATCCTGATGGAAGAGCTGATTATTTCTGTCATCCATGGAATTACGAAATCAAGGTAGGGGATAAGGGTCTTTCCCTAGATGCTGTCTGGGCGGAAAGTCCGCATACGCTTAATGAAGTAGGATCAACGTTCTCTATTCAGGGGTTTGATCTTAATTATGTAGGTGTCATCATTGGACCGTCGGTTACCTATCGCGAAGGGAAAATCGTTTTTAACGAAAAGGCAAGTTGTAATAAACGTGCAGTGAGTAAGAGGAACGGCTCAATCAGCTACGCGCAATCCAATCTGCGTAATGAACTGAATGTTCTGCTCAAACGCGGTGTGCATGGATTGTATTTATTCGCCGTTGATCCTGAACTGCAGGACGCTCTCAAAGAAGCTGCCAGTAAGTAATTGCTTGACTGTACTTGATGTTCATCTATGTTCATCTTTGAGTTTATCCAGCCGATGCGTATGCAATGTTGAGCGATACATAACCGTCCGAAAAGAGGCCGCCATGAAATACGGGATGAGAAAACCCAGCTGGAAGAAGAGCCTGTCCGCGCGCACGAAAGGCCGTGCCACCCGCGCGGTCAAGAAAGCGTTGATCCCCGGCTACGGCAAGAAGGGCATGGGATGGCTGCATACCAAGCGCAAGCTGTACAACACGGTCTACAAGAAGATCACGTTCAGCCTGTTCGACCTGTTCAAGTAACCAGGGCTAGGGGGGGGAATCACATGTGTTCCAATCCAGACACGTACGAGTTCCGACTTTCATTAGACCTTCCTCAACAGAGCGCCGTTCCTACTGATACGTTTTCTGCCTTGCGGGAAGTCCATGAATATTCAGCGGAGAACGGCCCGCGTTTCCATACGGCTGCTGAGATGTTTGATTCTCTGGGGATATGACAGGTCCCGCCATGAGAACATTACGTATGGCGGGATCTTCTACGTTCGTAAGCGAGTGCAGCACTCAGGCGAGCATGGCTTCGATGTTGTTGCCTTCCGGATCATGCACGAAAGCGGCATAATAGGTCGGGCCGTAGTTCGGGCGCGGGCCGGGTTCGCCGTTGTCGGTGCCGCCGTTGGCAAGGCCGGCCTCATAGAACGCCTTCACGGCATCATTGTCGGCAGCCTGGAACGCCACATGGATCGGAGCGACGGCATCGCCCTCGGCAGCGGTGCTCACCCACACGGCGGAACCATCCTCGGCCACGAACGCCTGAACGCCCGGGAACGCCGGTCCCTTGCCGTAGCCCAGCGGAGTCAGAGCGGCCTCATAGAACGCCTCTTCCTTCTCGAAATCCTTCACCTTGACGGTCACGTGGTTGATCATGCCATGTCCTTTCGTAGCCTATTGCCATGGCCTTTGCAGGCCTTCACGCCCATATCGTAGAACGCAACAATGCTCGGCAGAAGAACGCACAATAATGTGCCCTAGTTACCGCTAGGGAACTCTTGGGCGATTCCGCCGCTGACCCAGCCAACGCGCTGCCAAATATTTCGTGCACGGCGTGTCGAATTCGTCACTTCAATGACCGCTATGCCACATACCGCGTCTATGCTTCGGGAAAGGGTGATCAACGTTTTGGAATCCATGCCGGCAAGCGTTGCGGTCATTCCTGCAATGTGAATTGGAAGGGACCGTCGGCGATGGAACCGATGCGCATGCGGGCGCCGAACCGTCCTTCACGCACAGGAACATTACCTGAGCGCAACGCTTCATTGAAACGAATCCATATCAGATTCGCATGCTCATCATAGGCATCATGAGATACCAGCTGCGGCCTGCCGACCGCGGAACGCCGCAACGTGGTGAGCGGCTGTGGAATCGACAGAATCTCGCCGTGCATCTCCTGAACAGACAGCGACAGTCTGCCCTGCGGACCATCGAAACAGCGTAACGTGAGCACACGATGCGCCATCCGTGCAAGCGTTCCCTCATCATCATCAGGTTCCACTTCAATGGTCAGCACCAATCCGGGCCCGATCTGTGCCATGTCGAATGTCGGATCCGGTGTGCCTAACTCGTTCAATACGATGGCGCTCGCTTCGGTCACGCGTTGCAGGGAAACTTTCATAACGACCAAGTGTACGGCAGCGGATCGGACGACCGTCGCATGGAAAAAACGGCTGGACACCGGTAGATTGGGGTGTTATCTACCGGTGTCCAGCCGTTTTTTCACGAGTCGGATGGCGTCAGCTCTTTGCGTCGAACTTCTGCGCTTCCGGCACGGAGCCCAGCGATTCCTCGTTGTTGTTCCATTCGGTGGACCAGCCGTCCACGAACGCGCTTTGCACCTTGTCCCACTTGCCGGTGCCCTGTGTGTATTCGACCAGCGCGGAGGCGATGTCGTCCTGCCACTGCTGATCCGGAATGGTGAAGCTACGCACTTCGGTCTTGCCGTCATTGCTGTAGGCTCGGGCAGCCTCGGTCAGAGGATTGTCCGGCTGGTAGTCATCGGTGAACGTGGTGAATGGCACGGAGAATCCCATGTCCTTGGACAGGATCTTCTTGGCTTCGTTGTCGGTGATCATCCACTTGATGAAGTCGAGCGTGGCCTTCTTGTCCTTTTCGGAGGCGTTCTTGTTCACCGCCCAGCTCGCGTCATACACTCCTACGGGGCCGCAATCCTCCTCGCCCTTGATGCCCATGTAGTAGGGGAGCATGCCCAGGTCCTCATCGGCCACGTCATTGCCCTTGATCTGCGAATACGCCCACACGCCGTTCGGGTAGAACGCCACCTGGCCGAGCGCGAATTCGGAGGTCACGTCATCGTAGGTCTTGGAGCTCACCATGCTTGCCTCGGTTGGGCTGGTCTTGAGCTGCAGGTCGAACATGTCCTTGTAGTTCTTGAGATACGTGCCCTTGATGGTCTTCGAGAACGTGGTGTTCGCGTCCCGATACTCGTAGTAGAGCGGCAGACGCGTCATATGCGCAGCGAATCGGTACGTGTCGGAGGTATCCAAGCCCGGGGTGGCGAACGCGCCGTCGACGCCGAGGTCGTCCTTGTGCTGCTCGATGGATTCTGCCACCTGCTTCAAGGTCTTGTAGTCCTTGATGTCATCGGCGGACTTGATCACCGCATAACTTTTGGCGCAATAATCCTTGATGATCTTCTTGTTGTAGATGATGCCGTACCATTCGGCGGCGTACGGCAGGGTGTACGAATTGCCGTCGATGGTGTACGAGTAAGCCTTGCCGGTATCGTTGAGCAGTTTGAACACGTCGGTGTCCTGCAGCGGTTCGACGTACTTCTGATACTTGGCGAACTGGTCGAAGCCGGCGACGTTGAACATGGTTGGTGCGTTGTCCTTGGCCAGCTCAGACTTCATGGTGGCATCGTATGTGCCGGCGGCTCCGGTCTGGATGTCCACCTGCACGCCGGTCTTCTTGGTGTACATGCTGGCCAGTTCCTTGTACTGGTCCACGACCTCGGCCTTGTTGTTCATGAAATACACGTGGCCCTTGCTGGAATCGGCGCTGCTGCCGCCGCAGGCCGCCAGCGATGTTCCCATGGCGAGCGTCGCCGCGATGGCGACGATTCGTGTGATGTTGCGGTTCATGATGTGCTCCTTTGCTTGGTTGTTGAATGCGAATTGCGGTTGATGGGGTCCGGTCAGCCGAGCGCGATCCACGCGGTGGTGTCCTGCGGCAGACGGCCGTCGTCGGTGAGGGGTCCGGAGACGAGCAGGATATCGCCTGCCGGCAGTTCGGCCGGTTCCGCACCGAAGTTGGTGACGCTGGCCCAGCCGTTGGCCCTACGGAAGGCGATGGTGCCGCCGGTGTGCCCCTCGGCGCCGTCCGGCTTGCCGGAGGACCGGTCGCAGTCGAGCCAGGTCAGGGTCGTGTCGGCCGTCATCCATTCGTGACGCAGTCCGAGCGCCTTGCGGTATAGGTTGAGCATGGAGCCGGAGTCCGTGTCCTCCCTGTCTACGGCGTAGTCGGCGAACCATTGCGGTTGCGGAAGATGCGGCTTCTCGCACGGATCGCCCGCCTGGCTCGCGTCCACGCCGGCGCCTTCATGCTTGGTGGCGGGGGAGAAGCCGAAGGTCGGCGTCCCGGCCTTCCAAGGCAGCGGGACGCGGCAGCCGTCGCGGCCCTTTTCGATCTGGTCTCGGACGCGGTTGAACGCGGTCGGATCCTCCAACTCGTCCCACGGGATGTCGGCGACCTCTGGCAGGCCGAGCTCCTCACCCTGGTAGATATAAGCGGAACCTGGTAGCGCAAGCTCCATCAGGATGGCCGCACGCGCACGCTTCGTGCCGAGCTCGCGATCCTCATGGTAAGAGGTACCGTTGCGCAGCAGCCAATCCTTGGCAAGTTGGTGGTGGGCTGCAGCCGGCACCTGCGGCAGCCCATAGCGGCTGACGTGGCGGGGGATGTCGTGGTTGCTCATTACCCATGTGGAGGTGGAGCCGGAGCGTTCCGCAGCGGCGATGCCTTCTTCGATGGCGAGGTGCATGTCGTTGCGAATCCAGTCTTTCTTGGCGAATTCGAAGTTGAACACTTGGCCGAGTTCTTCGGGCGAGGCATACCGGTATTGATGCTCCGGAGGTACCCAGGCTTCGGCGACGGCGAATGCCGGCGGATCATACTCGTTGAACACCTTGCGCCATTCGCGATAGATGTCGTGCACTTCGTTCCTGTCATACAGCGGATGCGTGCCGTCGGCGCAATGCATCTCGCCTCCGATGATTTTGAAATCATCGAGATCGTCACGGTCGAGATCCTTAGCCAGGCCGTGCGCCACATCCACGCGGAAGCCGTCCGCTCCATGGTCGAGCCAGAAGTGCAAGGTCTTGATGAAATCGGCGCGCACGTCCGGATTCTTCCAATTCCAATCGGGCTGTTCGACGGTAAACATGTGCAGATACCATTGTCCGTCGGGCACTCGAGTCCAAGCGGATCCACCGAAGCTGGCAATCCAGTTGGTGGGTGGCTCGTCGCCGTTCGGTCCTTTGCCGTCACGGAAAATATAACGGTCTCGCTCCGGTGAGCCGGGGCCTGCGGCAAGCGCGGCCTTGAACCATTCATGCTGGTTGGACGAGTGGTTCGGTACGATGTCGACGACTATTTTGATGCCTGCCGCATGTGCGGTTTTGGTGAGATGGTCGAAGTCGTCCATGGTGCCGAGTTTCGGGTCGACGTTGCGGTAGTCGTCCACATCGTATCCGCCGTCTGCCAGTTGAGACGGATAGAACGGGCTGAGCCAGATGGCGTCCACGCCGAGTCTTTTTAGATATGGGATTTGTTGTGCGACTCCTGCGATGTCTCCGAGGCCCGACCCGGTTGTGTCTTTGAACGAACGCGGGTAGACCTGATAGACGACCGCCTGCTTCCACCAGAGTGATGGATCGTCGGCGCTGTGGTGGTTGATGGCTTCGTTGCTCATTGGGTTGCCTTCCTTCATTGGATGCATTGTGATTTTGTTATAGCTTTTTATGGAAGCGTTTTCACTAGTTCATTCTGTTGAGAACGCTCTGTTTTGACGATTGGAATCACTTCGTTCTCGTCTTCGTATTGCTTAAAATGATAGCGCTTTCATTCTGTGAATGCAATAATTGTTTTGTTATGGCGTGTCTGCTTGTGAAATCAACGATTCTGCTAATATGAAAGCGCTGGATAAACAATGGGAAACTGGAGTGGATATGACACGAGCCACCATCGCCGAAGTAGCGGAACTGTCGGGAGTATCTCAGGCGACGGTTTCGCGGGCATTGCGAGGTGCTGGCAAGGTCGCTCCGAAAACGCGTGCCAAAGTTGAGGCAGCTGCGGACCGGTTGGGCTTTACCTTATCTAAAAGCGCATCGTCTTTGGCGTCCGGGAAAACCATGCGGGTTGTCCTGCTGTTTTCCGGCAAACTCAACGAATGGTTCAACGCCAACGTGTTGCAGGGCGTGTGCGAAGTGTTGGAACCGGAAGGCTACGACGTGTCGCCCACATTTGTCACAGGCAGACAGGAGACGGAGCGTTACTTCGCAAAATTGCCTAAAAATCGCAATGCTGACGCGATCATCATTTCGTCGTTCCAACTCGACGAATCCGCACGTGAGAAACTGCGTGTCACCGATATGCCGACGGTCGGTGTGAACATTCCAGCCGAATCGTTCTGCGACGCAGCCATCGGTGTTGACAACTACGATGGCATGTCCAAGGCGGTGCGTCTGCTCAAATCGCTTGGACACCAGCGCATCGCTTTCGTCGTTGATTACATTCCCGACGACATGGTCTACAGCACCAGCCAGCGTATGGAAGCGTTCTTGGAAGCGGCTGAACAAAACGGTTACGACGATGAGTATGCCTACGTCATAACCGCGGACGAGCATGATGCGCCATTGTCGAAAGCGGACCTTGCTGCGCAACTGGTGGCGAAATTACTGTCATTGCCACACATGCCAACCGCCATCTGTGCCGAAACCGATCAAGTGGCAATCGCAGTCATCAAGGAACTCGGCAAGCAACAATTGCATGTTCCTGAAGATATCTCCGTCATAGGGTTCGATGATGCCGACATCGCACAGGCGGCGAATCTGACCACCGTTCGACAGAATCCGCTGGAAATGGGACGCAACGCCGCCCGTAAGACGTTGTCCCTTCTGCGTGGACAGACGCCAGACGCATCCTATGAATCGCAGGAGGCCACGCTGATGTTGCGTGACACCACCAGACGCGTGGCGACCGACCGTTCGTGACGGTTCTTCCGTATTCTCCGAACGGAATGAACGCAATATGGAAGGATATGGGCCCATGTAGCCTATGTGCCCTATGATGCGTTGAAGGAAACCGGTCTTCGGAAAACCGAGACGGTGGTCGAACCATACGAAGACATCGAAAGACATTCGGCAGGGCATGGGCAAAATCAACGAAAACAGCGCAAAGTCAACGAAAACGAAGAATGTGACGCCCGCGGTCACGCCATGGGGCAAGAACCGTGTGAAGAACACCGAAACCGGCAAGCACGTGCTCATCATGCCGGGCATCGGCTACACCGTAGACCGACCGCTGCTGTACTGGGCAGCGCAGGCGCTTGCGGCCAACGGATGGTTCGTGGACCGGCTCGACCTGAAACTGACGGAAAGCGTCGAGTTTCCGGAAATGATCGCCTGCATGGAACGCGTGGTCGACGAATGGCGCAAGGCGGCACTCGAACATGCTGCCGAATCGGGTGAGGAGCCGCATTTGCTGGTCGTCACCAAATCGCTCTCCACACTCTCATATCCGCATTCCGCAAAGCTAGGATTGCGCGTGGTGCTGCTCACCCCGGTACTCAATCCGCCGCCATTCGACAAGCACAAGTCGGTCATTCCCGCGCCGCTGCCGGGAACTGCCGGCAGCCCGATGCCGCTAATCTGCGCAGGTGACGCCGACCCGTATTTCGATGACGCCAAAGCGCATCTGCTCACCGACCATGTGCGCACGTATGCTGGTGCCAATCATTCCATCGAAGTGCCGGACGATTGGCAGACATCGCTCGACTATCTGAAACAGGTCACGCAGGCCATCGTCGACTACGCCGGCTGAAAAGAACGAGACGGAATATGCGCATCGTATTGCAGAAGGTCAGCGAAGGATCCGTCGACGTGGTCGACGAGACAAGCGGAGAAGTCGACACCACATTCGAACCACAGCATATAGGCATCGGCTATGTGCTGCTTGTCGGAGTGGAAGATACGGACGGAGCGAAACAAATCGACTGGCTCGCCCACAAAATCGCCAACCTGCGCGTTTTCGAAGACGAGAACGGCAAAATGAACCGTTCCATCCACGACGTGGACGGCAGCGTGCTGTCGATATCCCAGTTCACGCTGTATGCGGACGTACGCAAAGGCAACCGGCCAAGCTTCGTGAAAGCAGGCGCGCCCGACCATGCCGAACAGATATGGAACGGATTCAACGACGCCCTGCGCGCGCAAGGACTCGAAGTAAAAGAAGGACGATTCGGCTCCCACATGCGCGTGCGGCTCGCCAACGACGGTCCGGTCACCATCATCCTTGACACCGACGAACTCGGCGTCTGACCCAAAACCCAACGTGAAACCCTATATCCGACGATTGCCATAGGGTAAAACGCATGGGAATATGGAACGACCGCAAACTGATCGTCAACTGCCTGCCGTTGACCGAATCCGAACGTGCGCAATTCATACGTGCCGCGAAAGACATACCACAGGAATTCGTCGGCGATTCGACCCAACGGGGAAGCATGAGCTGGACCGCCGCAGTACCGGAGGAACTCAAAGCCAAAGCCACCGCGGTCATCGGCAACATCGCGCCCGAGGAATGCGCGCAATGCCCCAAACTCGAATGGCTTCAAACTTGGAGCGCCGGCGTCGACAAATACCAGCGACCCGGCATCCTACAGCCCGGATCCATGCTCACCAATGCCACCGGAGCCTACGGACAAAGCGTCTCCGAACACATGTTCGCCATGATGTGGGCCATCATGAAGAACCTGCACATCTACGCGGCAAGCAACCCGAACGCCATGTGGCAGGACGTGGGCCGCGCTATCAGCCCCAACGGAAAAACGGCGCTCGTCATCGGAACCGGCGACATCGGATCACACTTCGCACGACTCTGCAAAAACGTCGGAATGACAACCATCGGCATTCGCCGTAATCCCGCCGTCGAAGCGCCGGGCGTCGATCATATGATCGGTTTCGATTCCCTCGACGACGTCCTGCAATACGCCGATGTGATCGCCATGAGCGTGCCATCCACTCCGGCAACGCGCCATCTGCTCAATGCGGAACGCATCGCATCTCTCAAACCTGACGCCATCATCATCAACGCGGGCCGCGGCAACGCCATCAACAGCCAGGCACTTGCCGACGCGCTCGCGGAAGGACGAATCCGTGGTGCCGCGCTCGACGTGACCGAACCGGAGCCGCTGCCGGCCGACTCGCCGCTGTGGCGCGAGCCGAAATGCCTCATCACGCCACATGTGGCGGGCGGCAACCATCTTGGGATCACCGAGCGCCGCATCATCGCTATCGCATTAGGCAATGTACGCTGCTACGCCAACGGTCAGTCGCTTGACAATCGCATGCCTCTTAAAGGCTGACGGCCAAGCGCGCGGACGAGGCGGAATCGGAAACGGAACAGTTGCGCCACAATGTGCGGGAACTGACGGACATCGTCAACCAGCTGCGTGACGACATCGCGCGGCTGCGCAGACCATAGCGGTTCTCATGACTGCACTGCGGAAAATGCGGAAAGAGGCTGAGGCATAGGAAAAGCGCCGGATGAATAACCCGGCGCTTTTCCTATGCCTCACCGTCATACGTCTTACAACCGGAAAGGCGGAGACGCTGCATTGGATTTATTCGCAGGCGACTCCGTCATGGTCGCGGTCCAGTTGTGAACGGTAGCCCGGCTGGCCCTGGTAGATAGGCGCGGCGCCAGCGGCTCGTGCCGCGGTGCAGTTCTGGTAGTAGACGTCCTGCTGTGGCGCTGGTTGGGGCGCGGGAGCCGGAGCGGGTTCGGGCGCAGGTGCCTGTGTCGTTTGTTGAGTCTGCTGGGCCTGCTCAGCTGACTGTTCGGTTTGCGTCTGTTCGGTTTGCGTCTGTTCGGTCTGCTCGGACTCGGTGGTCTTCTCGGCTGTGAAATCCTTGACCCCCGTGTAGTCGGGCACGGTTTGCGTCGGGCAGGAGGACAGCACCTTGGCCATGGCTTCCTTTTCGGCCTGCGTGACCCACAGTGAGTATTTGTGCTTCACGCCGATCTGACGCGCCACGTATTCGCAACGGAACCCCTTGTTGGACGGCAGCCACGTGGCCGCATCGCCATCGGACTTCTTCTGGTTGGCACGCCCCTGCACGGCCAGCAGATTGTACGGATCGTTCGCCAATGCGGTGCGGCGCTCCTCGCTGAGCTTCTGCGCGCCCTTCTGCCACGCATCGCTCAACGCCACCACATGGTCGATCTGCACCGCGGTGGAAGTCTTCTTGCCCTTCTTGAACTTGATGTCCTTGCCAGTGTATGGATCATGCAGTTTTCCGGACTTCACCACGCAATTGTGCGTACGCCACTTGTGCCTCACGCCGGTCAGATCGCGGTTGAGGATATCATTGCGGGTGTCGCAGCCGTTGTGGTCCACGTCGGCCCACGCCTTGCCGAATTGAGTGCGCTTGTACCCGGTTTTCGGCGCGCGGCCCTTGACCTCCAACGAATCCAACACCTCCGTGGCGGACGTGCCGGCCCCGGTGCCATCCGTCGGCTCGTCCGCATACGCCGAACCGACCGGCAGTCCGATGGCCAGACTCGCAGCCAGCAATCCGGACAAAACAACCATCATCGAACCATGACGACGCATGATACGCTCCTCACCCTAAAACCCCTCAAGTAGTACAAGAATATCCCCGGAACGAATTCGAATCGCTTATACGGCAGATTTTTCGGCATGCCGAAACCAGTATTTCGCATCCGTCAAGACGTATGGCAAGAATCGGCCGTATGACCAACAGCATCACAGCAATCAAACCGGAACGTCTCGCACAATACGCCAAAGACTTCAACGCCGACCGGGCCAACCTTGTGGCCGCCAACGCCGCGGTGTCCTCGGGCGTGCTCGAAGCCGCCACCGACTACAAAGGCCAGCGCGCGCTGCCACGCGACTTCTCCATCGAACTGAAACAGGGGTCCATCACCAACCAGCGCCGATCCGGCCGCTGCTGGATGTTCGCATCCCTCAACACCCTGCGTTACGAGCTCATGCACCAGTGGGGACTCGACGATTTCGAATTCTCCGAAACCTACCTGTTCTTCTGGGATGCGATGGAAAAATCCAACACGTATCTCGAAAACGTGTTCGCCACGCTCGACGAGCCGACTGACAGCCGCCTGTTCCAGGAGATCAACTACGGGCCGGCCGATGACGGCGGTTGGTGGCAGATGTTCGCCGCCCTTGTAGACAAGTATGGTCTCGTGCCGAAGAGCGCCTACCCGGAATCCGCCAATTCCAAGGACTCCGACGCGTTCAAACAATACCTCAACAGCAGGCTGCGCCAGTTCGCCGCCGACCTGCGCGAACGTTACGCAGCCGGCGCCACGGTCGATGAACTGCGCGCGGTCAAGGACGACGACATGTCCACCGTGTACCGCATGTGCGCCATCTCGTTGGGCGAGCCGCCGGAGAAGTTCGACTTCCTGGCCCGCGTGAGCGACGATGACAAGAAGGACGATAAGAAAAGCGGCGAAGACGAGGCCGACAAGCCGAAAACCGGCAAGGACGAGCGCAGACAGATCCGCGAAACCGGCATCACGCCGATGGAATTCTACAAGAAGTACGTGCCGGTGGACGTCGACGATTTGGTGACGTTGTGCAACGTGCCGATGGCGTCCCGTCCGTTCAACAAGCGTTACCGCATCCGCTACACCGCCAATGTGGTCGAAGCGGGGGATATGGAATTCGTCAACGTGCCGCTCGACGTGTTCAAAAAGGCCACGGTCGACCAGATTAGCGCCGGACACCCGATCTGGTTCGCCTGCGACTGCACCCAGTTCTCGCTGCGTGCGGCTGGCTATTTCGACTGCGACAGCGTGCGCGTGGACCAGCTGTTCGGCACCGATTTCGACTTCGACAAGGCGCACGGCCTCGAATACGGCGACAGTCCAAGCAACCATGCCATGACCCTCACCGGCGTGAACCTTGACGAGCAAGGCAAGCCGAACCGCTGGAAAGTGGAGAACAGCTGGGGCAAAGACAACGGCGAAGACGGCTACTACGTGGCCTCCGACAAGTGGTTCGACCGCTATGTGACCGAAATCATCATCCGCAAGGAATATCTCGACGACGCCACCCGAGCGCTGCTCGAAACCGAGCCGGTGGAACTCGACCCATGGCAGCCGCTGACCAAACGCTGCCGCTGACGCAACACGGGCGATAACATGCCGCGGTCCGGATCGGGCCGCGGCTTTTGCTGTTCCATCGCGCTGGTATGGTTGCATGAGAACAAACGTACGAACGATGGGGGTTCAGGTGGCGGACACTCTGGCATGGCTTTCCGACGAGCTGCGCAGCGAATGCAGCCAGCCGGTACTGCAGCGCGCCCGCGGCATCGCCAACCAATGGCGTTCCAAAATGGAGGACCTGCATTGCCTGAACGACACCGCATCCAACCGCATCACCCTGTATGCCACCATACGGGGCACCACCTCACCCTCCAGCCGTTACGAAGTGCAAGCCACGCTTGATTTCGCCGACGAGCTGTTTCTGGCACGCTACTGCTCCTGCCCGGCATTCAGCGGTTCGCAGCGCGGCTACGGTTCCTACCGGACCTTCGACTACCACAACAGTCTGAAATACCGCAGCTTCGACGATGACGACGACTACGATTACGTCGACGACTACGACGATTTCGGCTCCGGCAGCACGTACGGCCACGTCAACGATGATGACGACTCGGCTTCCTCCACCAGCCGCCGGTATACCGGCATGTGCAAGCACGTAGCCGCCATGCTGCTGCTGTTCCTGCAACAGCCGGAACGATTCCGGGGATTCCACGCCGCAGCCGCAACACCCCGGGCCCTCGCCGACTACATGCGCTCCCTCGATGCGAAAAGCAACAACGCCGGCGAGAACGCCCAACTCGACGTGCTGAAACGAATCATCAACGCGAAAAGCCGATTGATCGAGGAACAACGTGGCGCCTCCGGACAGGGAGCCGCCAAACCGAAACGCAAATCAAGCGCGCCGGTCGACGTCAAACCGGGAAGCGTGTACCTCGAGCCCACGCTGATCAACGGCCATGACGCCCTGCGCCTGTCCCTTCGCATCGGATGCGGCGACGCCGACTATGCGCTCAAAAACATCTCAAGATTCGTGGCCGACATGCGGACGGGAACATACGAGTCATATGGCAAAAAACTCGCGTTCACCCACACTCCGGACATGCTCGACCCCTTCTCGCTGAAGCTATACCGCTTCCTGCAGCAGGTGATTGCATCCAGAACGGCGGCCCAACTGCAAAACGGATACTATTACGGCGAAGCGGTACGCATCGACCGTGAACTCGTCCTCACCGATTGGGAGGCATGCGACCTGCTCGACCTGTTCCACGCCGTGACACAGGACGAATACAAGGAACACGAGTCGAAGGCCCGCGGTTTCCTGCGCACGTCGGACGGTGACGGGCTGAGACGATTGCTTATCGAAGATTTCCAACGCACCAAGAAATCCGGGCCAAGCCGCATCCACATGGCCAACGAAGGAGGCGAACCGTTCGGCCTTGACATTGTCGAAGGCGACCCCACCTTCACGTTCAAGGCGTCCTACGTGCATGAGGGCACCGCGTCGGGCGTGCGCATCACATCGAACCAAAGCATCTCCGATGTCATCAACGGACGCAACGGCTTCTACATTTTCAGCCGCGAACGTCCCGACGATTCCACGGAGACGGACAGGATAGGCATCGACGGGCTCTTCCGCTGCACCGATAAACTGCGCCCGGCATTACAGGTGCTGCCTGACCTGTGTTCCGACGATCCGGACGGCGTGTTCATCGCCGAAAACGACTGGCCCATGTTCGCCCGAACCATCGTGCCGAAACTCACCGAAGCGGGCATCGGATTCGACATTCCGCAGGAAGTGACCGAAGCGGTGGGGACCGAATGCCGGATCGAATTCTATCTGGACCGCGATTTGTACGGCATCACCTGCGAAGCGGTGGCGAAATACGGCGACTTCACCTTCCAACTGGTGCCCACCGCCAAAGAACTGCGCGGCGTGATCAACCCCGATTCACGTTCAAGAGCCTCGCAGGTCAAACGCGACCTGTCACGAGAATCGTTCGCCGTGCAGGTGGTACGCCAGCTGTGCCCTACATGGAGCTCCATCGACGTGGCACGCGTCAAAGAAGAGGACGAGCAGGCTATCCTGCTCATGCTCACCGACGGCGTGCAGATCCTCAAATCGGTCGGCCAGGTGTTCGCCACGGTGGCATTCGATGGCATGATGCAGCCCAACCCGCCATCGGTGAAGGTCGGCTTGTCCATCGACTCGAACCTCGTTGAAATCTCACCGATCGCCGACGAGGTGCCGATGAACGAAGTCGGCGCGCTGCTTGACTCCTACCGCAGAAAACGCCGCTACCATCGGCTCGAAAACGGCACGTTCGTGGATTTGAAGGAAGCCGACCTGCATGAGCTCGACCAAGTGTCCACGGACCTCGACCTGAGTGAAAAACAGCTCGACTCCGGCATCATCAAAATCTCCGGATACCAAGCGTTCCTGCTGGACTCCCAAGTGGACGACGAAGGCAAAAGCGCCTCGTTCGTGGACTATGTCAACGATGTGAGAATCATCGATCCGAAACGCTACGAAGTGCCCGAACGGCTCAAAACCGTGCTCCGCCCATACCAGGTGGAGGGCTTCCAATGGCTGTCCACCCTGTGGGACAAGGGCTTCGGCGGCATCCTCGCCGACGAGATGGGCCTCGGCAAATCCGTGCAGCTGCTCTCGCTCATCGAAGCGCGCAAAGGAAACGGTCCGTCACTCATCGTCTGCCCGGCATCGCTCGTCTACAACTGGGCCGCGGAATGCGAGAAATTCGCGGGCGATCTGACGGTGGAGGTCATCGCCGGTACGAAAGCGCAGCGACGCAAGGCCATCGCGACGGTGGCCGCGCAATCGCAGGAGAACGACGGTGCTACGACGAATGGCACCACGACGTACGACGGCACCGACGTGGTGATCACCTCCTACGATCTGCTGCGTCGCGACGTGGACGATTACGCAGCCTGCCATTTCGCGCTGATGGCGCTCGACGAGGCGCAATACATCAAAAACCATGCCACAAAGGTAGCCAAATCGGTCAAACAGGTCACGGCCGACCATCGCTTCGCTCTGACCGGCACGCCAATCGAAAACCGGTTGAGCGAACTGTGGAGCATTTTCGACTTCCTCATGCCCGGACTGCTCGGCACCTATACGAAATTCCGCGAAAAATACGAGCAGCCGATCATGGCTCCCGGTCCGGAACATTCCGTCATGGCCGACAAACTGCAGGCATTGGTGGGACTGTTCATCAAACGCCGTCTGAAAAAAGACGTGCTCACCGACCTGCCCGACAAATTCGAGAACGTGCTCACCGTCAAACTGGAAGGAGAGCAGCGCAAACTGTACGCCGCACACGAACAGCGGCTACGCGCCACGCTCACCAAGGCGTCGGACGCCGACTTCAACACCAAGAAGATCCGCATCCTCGCCGAATTCACCTTGCTGCGCGAAATCTGCTGCGATCCAAGACTCGTATACGCCGACGCGAAGAACGCCTCCGCCAAACTCGACGCCATCGTCGAACTCGTGGCCACATGCATGGACGAAGGCAAAAAGGTCCTCGTGTTCTCGCAATTCACCTCGTTCCTCGAACTCATCGGTACCAGACTCGCCGAACAAGGCGTGGAATACTACACCATCACCGGCGAGACGCCGAAGAAACGCCGTGTGGAACTGGTCGACGAATTCAACGGCAATGACGTGCCCGTATTCCTCATCTCGCTCAAAGCCGGCAACACGGGCCTGAACCTTGTGGGCGCATCCGTGGTGGTGCACGCCGACCCATGGTGGAACGCCGCCGCGCAGAACCAGGCAACCGACCGCGCGCACCGTATCGGCCAAACCCAGGACGTGAACGTATACCAGATCGTGGCCAAAGACACCATCGAGGAACGCATCCTGAAACTGCAGGAAAAGAAAAACGAGCTGGCGCGCCAATTCACCGACGGCACCGCATCCGGCGGCGTCGGCACGCTCAGCAAGGACGATCTGCTCGGCCTGCTGTCATAACATGCCCGCTGTCGCGGCGTGCGCAGACTGCGTTCCGAATCGCAAGACGAAAACGGAACGCAGGTTGCGCATATCGCATGGCGGGCGTATATATGGACAAGCAAGTTTCAGGGAAGGTGAAAATCCTTACTGGCGGTAACGGCACGACCGGCATTCATAACGGCCCCATACCGAAGCCCGCGACCCGCGAAAGCGGCTGATCCGGTGAGAATCCGGGGCCAACGGTTACAGTCCGGATGGAAGAAACGGAGCTCAACATGAGTGTATCCTCTCCTAGCAATACCTCCAATACCGCAGCTGATCAGGCCGCAGACAAACCGATGACCCGTCCGGACAACGCGCACTCCACAGGCGTCGCCGACTCCGGCCGCTGGTCCACCAAACGCATCGCCATGTACGCGCTGTTCGTGGCGCTGTCCATGGCCGTCAGCTTCATCGAATTCCCGATCATCCCAGGCGTGCAGTGGCTCAAATACGACCCATCCGGCATCGTCTGCCTCGTCGCGGGCTTCGCGTTCGGACCGGCCGCAGCCGTCATCGTCAGCGTGCTCGGCTTCGTGCCGCACCTGTTCACCAACCCATGGGGCACCCTGATGGCCGTGCTCGTGGCATTGGCCCTGTCCGTGCCGGCATCGCTCATCTACAAAAAGAACAAGACGCGCAAGGGCGCGCTGATCGGCATCATCGTCGGCGCTGTCGTGGCGCTCGCCGTCGCCATCGTCGGCAACATCATCGTCACGCCGTTCTACGCGCACATGACCACCGCGCAGGTCGTGGCGCTTATAGTGCCGGCGCTCCTGCCGTTCAACGCGTTGAAGTTCACCATCCACGGCGTGGTCACGTTCCTGATCTACAAGCCGATCTCCAACCTGCTGAACCGTTGAGCTTCGTTTGTTTCCCATTGAAATGAACATGGAGGGACCGTCCGCATCCGTCGGAGGGTTCCTCCGTCTTGTTTTCCCCGAGAATTCCATACAGTGCTGGTGAAGGAAGATTTTATGGTTACGACCAATGCGCCGATCATAACGCTACGCGATGTGCGATTCACCTATGATGGCGGCGCGACATGGGCGCTTGACGGTGTGAGCCTTGACATCCGCCGTGGCGAACGCATCTGTCTGGCCGGACCGAACGGTTCGGGCAAATCCACGCTGTCACGTGTCATCGCCGGACTGGTGGCTCCCGATGAGGGATATGTCGTATTGTCAGGCAATGTGGTGTTCGACGAGTCCGGCGCGCACGCCGACGAGTATCGAACCGCCCGTTGCGGCATAGGCGCGGTGTTCCAGCATCCCGAAGACCAAATCGTCACCACCGTCACCGAAGACGACGTGGCGTTCGGACCGGAGAATCTTGCGATTGAGCATGATGAGATCGGCCTGCGCGTCTCCGGTTCGCTGGACGCCGTGGATATGAGCGACTATCGCGCTTCCGATCCGACGCGCATGAGCGGCGGCCAACAACAACGCATCGCCATCGCCGGCATGCTGGCGATGGATTCCGATGTGCTCGTGCTCGACGAGCCGACCGCCATGCTCGACCCGCAAGGGCGTGCCGACATCATGCGGGTGCTGGACGAACTCCAGGACCGCGGCACCACCATCATTCTCGTCACGCACCATGCGGACGAGTTGGAACATGCCGACCGTGTGATTCAGCTGGAAGCAGGCCACATCGTAGGCGATGGCCCCGCCGACGAGCGGCTTCGGATGCCGGTTCAATCGGTGGGCCTACCGAAACGCATTGATGATGAGCCCGCCGAAACGCTCATCGAAGCACGCGACATATCGTATCGTTACGTGGACGCCGAACGTGACGTGTTCAACCACCTGTCGTTCAGCATCGGCAAAGGCGAGACAGTGGCGTTGATGGGACGCAATGGCGCCGGCAAAACCACATTGGCTCGCATGTTGTGCGCGTTGGAGAAACCCACGACAGGCTCGATCGTCATCGACGGCATCGCCGTGGCCACTGCGAAGGCGAACGGCGGAACGAAGCCCCTCAATCGCAAAAACCGTACGAGGCTGCGCCGTACGGTCGGCTACGTCATGCAGCATCCGGAACGGCAGCTGTTCGCCGACACCGTGGCCGAAGACGTCGCATACGGGCCTTCCAACCTGGGATTGGATACGTCCGAGGCGATGGAACGCGCCATGCAGGCCATGCGGCTGCTGCATATCGAACATCTGCGAGACCGTTCGCCGTTCGACCTGTCAGGTGGCCAGCAGCGACTGGTGGCGATCGCCGGCGTGATCGCATGCGAGCCGAAAGCGTTGATTCTGGACGAGCCGACCGCAGGTCTTGACGAGGAGGCCGCCGCACGCGTGCACGGGCTCATCCACGAGCTCAAATCACGCGGCGTGACCATACTGCTCATCTCGCATTCGCAGGATGAAGTGGACGAGCTTGCCGACCGTACCATCATATTGGGCAAGCCGGCGAAACGTGCGGACTCTAAGGAATCCACGGAATCCACAGTGAAAGCCACCTGCGAAGAGGAGCCGGATGCGGAACCATCCGTGGACGCCGCCGGCTCGGACACCGCGACCGTGGGGGAGCGGCGGACCCTGTTGGAACGCCTCGATCCGCGCGTGGGCATGCTGTCCGCATTGGCGCTCATGTTCTCCGCGTTCGCCATCGGCTCATTCTGGCAATTGCTGCTTGCCGTGGTGTTCACCGGCGTGATCGCCGCGGCCGGACGCATCAATGTAGGCCGATTGGCCGCTTCCGTGCGTGTGTTCCTGGCATTGTTCGTTTTCTGCGGCCTGCTGAACATCTTCTTCGTGCGCACCGGCACCACGGTGGCGAGCCTCGGGCCGATTCCCATCACCGATGACGGCATCCGCATCGCCATACTCTACGCATGTCGGTTCGCCGTGGTCATCGTCATCGGAGCGATGTTCCTTGCCTCCACCACACCGACCGCCATGACCGACGCGTTCGAATCATTGCTGTCACCGTTCGCCAGATTCGGCCTGCACACGCAGGAGACGGCATTGGTGATGAGCCTCGCCCTGCGTTTCCTGCCGACGCTTGGCATGGAAACGAAAGCGATCATCGACGCGCAGTCGGCGCGCGGTGGCAGCGTCGAAACAGGTTCGTTCGTAGTGCGCATCAAAGCGATGGTGGCGGTCGTCGTGCCGGTCTTCGCCGCAGCCATCCGCCACGCCGACAACCTGAGCCTCGCCTTGGACGCGCGCTGCTATGAGGAAGGTGCGACGCGCACGCATTGGCGTGTCATGCGCGTCACCGGCATGGACGTGGCCGTGGCGATCGTGGTGCTCGTCTATCTCGTCGCACTGGTCGTGCCGGGCGTGCTGTTATGACCGGTGCGTTGCGGGCGGATGGGCAAATACCGTCCTCACGCTAGGCTTGAGCGGGTATTTGTAGATAGGAATGGAACACATATGGCACTTACCAAAAAGCAGGTCAAGCAGCTGCGCGGCCTGGCCACCAAACTCAATCCGCTCATCCAGGTCGGCAAGAACGATCTGAGCGAAAACGCCGTCAAACAGGCGGACGAGACCATCGAGAAGCGTGAGCTCATCAAATGCTCCGTGCTCGACGGTTCCGGTCTGACCGCCAAGGAGGCCGGCGAAGGTCTCGCCGAACAGCTTGGCGCGGAACTCGTGCAGGTCATCGGCAACCGTTTCGTGCTCTACCGTCGTTCCCAGCGTGACGACGTGGAGCACATTCGTCTCGTGCGCGAATAGCGATCCGAACGTTATATGAAGCGGCCCGCCCTCCGAAACCAATCGGAAGGCGGGCCGCTTCATATGGAAATAAACAATCGGAAGAGAGCGTGCCGGAGAATCAGCTCTCCTGATCCCATTCGGGCTTCCACGTGTACTGCATGTCGTACGCGCTGGACCAGAACATGTACTCGTTCTCAACGCCGGTCACAAAAATATCGACCAGCTCCTGCTTGCGTTCCTCGCTCACCTCGGCGGCGAGTTTCTCGATATGCTCGATCAGCCAAGCCGAACCCTGCCAGAACTCGTCGGTCTTGTACATGTCCACCCAGCTCTTGTACTGGTTCACATCGAGCGTGTCTGCGAATTCATGGGCAAGACGATATCCGTAATCCGCGTACACCCAAGCGCAGGGGAGCACGGCCACGAGAATGTCGAGGATGTCCTTGCCATAGGCGATGGAAAGGATGTTCGACGTGTACGCGCGGGCGAACGCCGACTGGCGCACGTTGTTCATCTGCTCGTCGGTGATGCCGTAGCTGGCCAGATACGTGCGGTGCACGGTCGACTCCACATTCAACGCGCCGTTCTGCACGTTGAGCATGAACGCCATGATCTCCGGATTGTCTGTTTTGGCCAGTCCCAAAGCATGCACTCTGGCGTAGTCGTTGAGATAACGGAAATCCTGCAGCAGATAGAACGCGAACTTCTCGCGCGGCAAAGTGCCTTCGCCCAGTTCGCGGATGAACGGCTGCCTGTAGCCTTCCTCCCATACGAGGTCGGCGGCTTTGCGCAGCCGCTGCGCGAATGGGGGAAGATTGGTTCGCGTGACGCCCTTCGAAGCGTCGAACGCGGAATCGGAATTGGTTACGGAAATCACATCAGCCATATGGCCATGCCTCCCTACGCTGGTGTCAACCATCAGGTTCAAAGGGTTCGGACGTCCACGCCCATCTCAATCCGTCATACGGATTCCCCTGCATACGCGGTTCATTATGGCAAACAAGTTCGTGCCGTGCAAGGTTCTGTCCATATTTGTCGCGGATTATGCCCGTGCTCGGCTCCATATCGAACATGGCCGATGTGTGGTTGAGGGCCGGTGCAAGAATGGAACGTATGACTGAAAAGCAAGTTGCGAAGAAGACCATCGAAAAGCTGGCTATCGTCGTGGTGACCTACAAGCGCCAGCAGCTGCTCGCCACCCTGTTCGAATCCATCGAGAAGCTTACCGTCGCCCCGTGGCGCATCATCGTCGTGGACAACGAGCACAGTGACAAGACCCATGGCATGGTCGAAGAATTCAGCGCCAAGCTCACCGCGCAGTGGGGCACCACCGTGGCCGACCTGTCCGGCAACGAGAACCGCGTGGTCTACGCGCCGCAGACCGACAACCTCGGAGGCGCGGGCGGTTTCTCCGCAGGCGTGAAGAAGGCGTACGAGCTGGGTGCCGAATGGTTCTGGGTCATGGACGACGACGTCGCCGTCATGCCGGAAGGCATCGAGCGCTTGGCCAAGTGGACCGATCGGCACGACGTGATTCAGGGAAGCCGCTATGACTATGATGGCGGTCCGTTCTACTGGCAGTACGATTTCATCGTCCCGCTCGGCATTCCGAACCCGATCGCACCGGCTGCGTTCGGCCCGGCTGGCTATCGCGTGATGGACACGTTGTGCTTCGAAGGCGGCCTGTTCCGCCGCAACATCGTCGAGAAGATCGGTCTGCCCGACCCGCGTTTCTTCATCTATTGGGACGACACGATGTACGGCTATCGTGCCAGCAAGGTCACCAATCCGATCGTCGTGCCCGACGTGGTGCTGCGCCGTACGCGCGAGATCGGCAATTGGGACATCGCCGGCGTGCGCCAGCTCAACTCCACTTCCGACATGAACCGCTACCACATCATGCGCAACCGCGGCTACATGGCCCGATACTTCATGACGTACGGCGATTACCGTCCGCTGTTGTTCGGCCTGGGTACGGTGCTGACCGCGGTCAAGGAAGTGATTCGACTGACGATGGTGGACCGCGAGCATTTCAAGACCGGCATCGTTCAGATCGCCAAGGGATGGTGGGATTCGCGCAAGCTGCTGCATGATCCGGAATGGCAGCCGATGCCGCCGCTGAAGTAGCACCGTGGCCCACGCGTTTCCCAACGCGCGGCGATCACGCGATTGACGATTCGTCCCACGTCGGAGCCTCTACCGACGTGGGACGAATCGTTTGCAAAACAGGCGATGAAATATTTACTCGGTTAAGTATTACAATTTGTGCAATCGTTCTCACCATTTGTGCATGTCGCGCGCGATTTTGGGCATGTCGCGAGTTACCATAACACGTACCGGTTCGAATACACCCATAACATACCTTGATAGAGAGGTTGAAGATGATTGAGACTGCACAGGCATTCGGCGTTGACATTGGTGGCTCCGGCATTAAGGCCGCCCCGGTTAACCTCGAGAAGGGCGAGTTCGCCGAACCGCGTCTGAAGATCCTCACCCCGGAGGTGTCCACTCCGAAGGCCGTCGGCGAAATCGTTCGCCAGCAGCTCGAGCATTTCGAGGTTCCGGAGTCCGCTCCGGTCGGCATCGCCTTCCCGGCTCCGATTCATGTGGGCGAGAAGCTTGGCTACATGGCCAACCTGGACCAGTCCTGGGTCGGCGTGGACGTCACCGAAGTGTTCTCCGAAGCTTGCGGTCGTCCGGTCACCGTGGTGAACGACGCCGACGCCGCCGGTCTTGCCGAGCAGCAGTTCGGCGCCGCGAAGGGCCAGGATGGCCTCGTTATCGCCACCACGCTGGGCACCGGCATCGGCACCGCGCTGATTTTCAACGGCGAGCTCATTCCGAACACCGAGCTCGGCCATCTGGAACTGCTCAAGGGCAAGGGCGACGCGGAGAAGTACGCCGCATCCTCCATCCGCGAGAAGCTCGACATGGGCTACAAGAAGTGGGCGAAGCGCCTGACCAAGTACTACTCCCTCATGGAGTTCTACTTCGACCCGCAGCTGTTCGTCGTCGGCGGTGGCGTGTCCCGCGTCTCCGAGAAGTTCCTGCCGTACATCGACATCAAGACCCCGATCGTCGCAGCCAAGCTGCACAACGAGGCCGGCATCATCGGCGCCGCATACTACGCGAGCACCAAGCAGAAGTGATGTGTTGACCGATTAGGTTGTCACAAGGCCGTCCGATTCGTCGGACGGCCTTTTTCGTTGTTCCATGTGCCGCAGATGGAAGACGGCAGTCCATGGAGTAGGGTGGAGAGCATGCGTTTTTCCTCAAGAGTCGACATCAGTGAGCCCAATCCCATCGCCAAGGCGGAAGCCACCGCCAAAACAGCCGGCAGACCGCTCGGCAAGCTCAACGACTCCAATCCGACACGGCACGCGCTGGCTCCGGATCTTGTGCCGGACATCTACTCCGCCGACCCGCGCGGCCAACGCTACGCGCGTGAGGCGCTGGCCGCGTTCCTTGACATGCAGGGAATCGGCCATTGCTCGCCGGACGACCTGTACATCCTCAGTTCAACTTCCGAAGCCTACTCGTGGCTTATCAAACTGCTGTGTGATGCCGGTGACGCCGTGCTCGCACCGAAACCCGGCTATCCGCTCATCGAATCGATCGCACGCCTCGAATGCGTCGACATGATCGAATACCAACAACGATTCGACGGCTCCTGGTACATCGACGTGGCCGAACTGAAAACCGCGCTGGAAGGCCCGGACGGCAATCGCATCCGCGCGCTGGTGCTCATCAACCCCAACAATCCGACCGGTTCGTACGTCAAACCGTCGGAACGCGAGGCGATCGTCCGCCTGTGCCGGGACCACGACGTGGCCATCATCGCCGACGAAGTGTTCTACGATTACGATTTGGAACCATTCGAAGGCAATGCACGACTCGCGGGGGAGCGTGGCGCGCTCACATTCGCGTTGGACGGTTTTTCGAAAATGCTCGCCGCACCGCATGCCAAAGTCGGCTGGATCCAAGTGTCCGGACCGGCAGAAGACGTGGCGGAAGCCAAGCGTCGTCTCGACGTGATCGCCGACGACTATCTGCCCATGAGCGAGATCGTCGCAAAACAAATTCCCGCACTGCTTGAAGCGGCGCCATTGCAGACCGCGCGCGTGCAGGAACGTGTGCGCGGCAATCTCAAAGCACTGCATGCCATGCTCGACGCGGACGAGCAAGGTCTCGTCAGCGTATTGCGTGCCGAAGGCGGATGGAACGTACTGCTGCGCGTGCCCAGCGTGCTCGACGAGAACGAGCTGGTGCTGCACATGATCGAACGCCACGGCGTATCCGGACAGCCCGGCTACTTCTTCGACATGACCTCCAACGGCTATCTGGCCATCTCACTACTGCCCGAATCGGACGATTTCCGGCATAACGTGTACGTGGTGATCGACACCGTCAACGAACTGATCGGCTGAACGGACTGCCGAGTCCGAAATCTCTTCTACGCCCTGTCGCCCTTCGCCGCCTCATACTTCGAACGAACCAAATCCGTGTAAAAATCGACCGCCTCACGAGGCACGCCGTCGAACACCACACGATGGTCGTCGACAACGAGCACGCGGTCGATCGCATATTCCGGACGGACGATCAGATCCGTGTCATGCGTGGCGAACACCACCTGCTTGTCATAGCTGAACAGGGCCTTCGCCACGCGTGCCGACGCCACCTCGTCCAAGCCCTTGGTCGGCTCGTCGGCGACGATCGCAGCGGGGGAGAAGCTCAACGCGGCCGCGATCGCCAGCAGATGCCGCTTCTCGCTATCCAAAGCGGAGGCCGGCTCGCGGGCCACGGAAGCCAAGTCGAAATGCGCGAACAGATTGCCGATGATCGCCTGACGTTCGCTTTCCGGCACCTTGTGCTTCTTCAACGGCAGGTCGATCGCCTCACGAATCGAAGCCGCCTTGTAGTAGGCGTTCGGAATCTCTTCGCGCCGCACGCGGCCGACCAGATCCTCGACATGCTTCAGATCGCGTTTCACGGCGGGGTCGTATGCGGTACCGTCCGCTTCGATGCGGACCGTTCCGGACGTGGCGGCCAACGCGCCATCCAACAATTTGAGCAGCGTGGTCTTGCCGGCACCGTTCAAACCTATCACCGCCACACGCTTGCTGTCAGGTGTGATATCAAGCGTGGTGGCCTCCAAGCCGATATTGCCGTCCTCGTACATGTGGGCGGCCTGGTCGAGATGGAACGTGACGGACGAAGCCGGTGTGGAACGTTTACCGGCGAACAGCGAATCGAAGAAACCCATACCGCCGATTGTAACGAACCGCAGGCGCAACCGCGCGCAGGTTCACCGGCAGTTCATCCGAATCGTCCGTGCCCGCATGCGTGGCGGACGCCTTGTAATCGGCGAACAGGCTGCCGAAATCCAACAGTCGCGTCACACTGCTGGTTTCGGCATCGAGTTTGACGACCTGGTCCTGCACGGCGTTGTCGTCGCGGCCCAGTTCGGTGGTGAGCAGCACGATGTCGCCTTTGGCATCCAACGTGCGGCCCGAGGATGGTTGCGTGGCGGCGAAAGCGGTTTCATGGTTGGCGACCCCCGGAACATAACTCAAAGCAACAATGATGACAATCGTTATGATTGCCGATGAAACTCAGAGCAAACCGGAAAAACTGCTATATGAATCAGGAAAGAAACCTGAATTTTTACTGGATGTAGCTTATGTCGGACGTCAACCCAACATGAACCAGGACTGCACGTCGAGATAGAGGGCGGGATTGTTGCGCAACATCTCATCGTCACGCCCGGGCAGGAACAACGACATCAGCGCGACAACCAGCGTGAACAGCAGCAGCGCGAAGAATCCGGCACGACATACCCAACGCAGACGCGGCTTGCCGCAATCAAGTACGATCAGCAACGAAGGCAACGCGGCCAAGGCAAACAGCCATCCGAAATCGGCGATGTACCGCCATCCCAAACCAGCCATGCGGGAGTCAATCACCACAAGCAGCAATCCCAATGCCAGGCTGGATGTCAACAACAGCCATGTGTTCGTGCGCCCGGCCTTGCGCATACGCCGGTAGAGGAACGGGCAGGCCAGCGCGGCCAACGTCAACGGAGCTATCGTGAATAAGCCGCCAGGCATTGCCTCGGTAAATCCCCAAGTGGGAAGAGGCGCCGGATTGACGGCGAGGAACGGAAACGCATCCGTGAACCGCAACGGCAGGAACAGGTAATATGCGACGGTCAGCGCAAGATTCGACAATGGCTGCCGATAACTGGTCATATCCGTGACCGTCATCTGATATGAGGTGCCGAAGTCGAGCGGTGATCCGAACCGGACCACGTTGTACGCCAGCAGAGGAACGATCACAATCAATGCGGGAAGCAATGCGGCCAACGGCGCGCGCATCAGACGCCAGACCGACATATGGGGAAGGGAGGAATCATTGGAGGCGTGACGGAAAATCGACTGAATCTGCGGCCAGAATATTACGAAAGCCAGCAACGCCACGAGAATGAACTGCGGACGGCACCCCAGATTGGCCGCAATGCACATCGAGCCTGCAGCCAGATGGGGCAACGACAACGACTGCGTGCCATCAACCTCACGAATCCGATTGCCTGACGCCGGCACCCGCTTGGCGGCGCCCAACCACAGCCACAATCCCAACACGCTCAGAAACAGGGAGGCGGCGATCGGCACCGAATAGAAATTCGTCCGATACCACAGATACAAACCATTGGAAGCCAACAGCATGAACACGCACAGCATACTGACCGCAGCCAACGGCGCATTCGGACGAATTCGGGATATCACACGAATCACCAGCAGACATCCGAATACCAGAAAACCAAGCATCAGCAGCGGCACGGCCGCACCGCAGGGCATCATCAGCCCGCCATCGACGAACAACGATGTGACCGCCCGATACGGCAGGAACAACAACAACGCGGGAACCACACCGAAATACGAATACCAGTGCCCCTGATAGAACGCGTAATCCCAATACACTGGGCTTACGCCATCGGCAAGCATCCGCTGCCGGGTGGCCACATCATACGGATCCGCCGCGTCACGCAACGCATCCGGCACATCCAAATCCAACCACGCGTGACCATCAAGCAGCGCCCTTGCCACGTAATCGTACTGGTCGAAATCATACGTGTACGTGCCTTTCGTATGGAAGCTCAACGGAGCCGCCTCCACCAGCTGCCACACCACAACGGCACAAGTGACCACAACAGGCACCGCCAGCAGCGCCCCCAGCCACGCACGCTGCCTCACACTCGTCGTATCCAACGGCATCCGCCACAACCGCGAACCAGGCCTCCACACCAGTACCATCGCCAACACGGCCACCATCACGCCGATACGCAACGGATTCAACGCGAACGGTACACGCACATTCGCACGCACCGCATCAAACGGAATCAGCGAACCCTTCGGCTCGACAATCCGCACGCACACCGAACCACCGGCAGCCGCCGCATGCACATACAGCGAACGTGGCGAAGACAGCGACACCGAACTGACCGTACCGGCCCTGCGATTGACATCAGGACGGACGCGAACCGTGCGCAACACCTGCTCCGATTGTCTGGCTGCCTTATCCAACGCCTTCGAAGACACCGGGTCCATACGAACATATTCCGACGAGCCATCCGCATCGACCTGCATATATGCCTGCGTCGGATCGGTGACCTTCAACAACCCCTCGTCAGTACGTTCGAGCCCAGGACCCAGCACGTTGTACGCGGCGGCGGAATCACCCGATGCGGCCAAGGAACGCCAAAACGGCATATTGCACAACACGCACTCGACCGCCACCATCACCGCGAAAGCGACTACAATGGCTGCGCACATACGACGACGTGCCTGAAAACGCTGCTTCGAAAAAGTCACGTCATTATTCTAATAGCTTCATGTCGCGTTGGATTGAAAGAATGGCACACATGTCTCACCGCACACCATCAGACCCGGCCAGCCAACCGGAACATAACCGGACCATGCTCGAACGCGTCAGGCAAAATGTGCGGCGACTCGTCAACCAGGCCACGCCGCGCCGCATCCACGCCAACCCCTTCGGCAAGGCGCTTGACAAGCCCGACGACATCGTCGACGAACTGACCCGCAACGCCATCCGGCTTAATCCGCTCATCAAACGACACGTCATCGACGGATTCGAAGGCGTGCCCGGAGGATTCCGCCTCGGATGGGCCCAACTGCCGCAGACCCACGGCCATGCCTTCTCCATCGGATTGTTCACCGACAGCGACCACTTCGCCCAAATCGCGCTCGCGGACGGCAAAGCGCGTGTCTTCGCCGGCACCGATCCGGACATGGACACGCAGGAACTCGAACCGCGGTTCGTCTTCGTCAAAGAGGAAACCCTTACGTTGGCGGACGGTCCAAGACTCGGCCATGCGGCCAGCCGCAATCCGAAAACGGTGCGCGCCACGCAAGGCGGCGTCGTGGGACGCATGCCGGGCGGTCGCATGATGTGGCTCGCCTCATGGCTCAAAACCGGCAACCGATACACGCTTGAGCAAATGCGCGCCAACCTGCCAGCGAATATGCGGTTCGACCTCGAATACCGGGACGCCATCACCATCGCCTTCTTCGCCGCCTACATGCTTCCACAGATGAACGGCCTGCTCGTCGGCTTCGGTTCCGGCAACATTTTCCGCAGGCTCAACCGCGAAGCGCCCATAGGCGCCATCCGACGGTCCATCAGAGACACCATGAGCGCCCGGTCGCATGGCATGCGCGCCTCCGGCCTGGAAGACTACTTCGCCGATCTGATGCGCGAAGCCCACGCGCTCGATACCGATCAAGGGCTCGAAGCTGTGCACGGAGCGGAACCGCTGCGCCTGTACACATCCAGCTATTCCGGATGCTACTTCTTCGCATGGGATTCCTCCCTGCCGTTCTCGGCAGTGCTGTGCGCCCTCAACATCGAGGGCAACCTCAACCGCTTCGCCGCCGTCAGCTCATGGCTGGAACGTAACGCACGCATCGGCGCTCTCCCCACGGAGGACACGGTGACGCGTGCCGAAGCCGCGCAGATCGACTTCGCCCTGCTGGAGAATCCGGCGCTGATCGCGTTGAAACCGGACGACCGGTTCGGCGCGATCCTCGACCCGAACCGGGAAGACGGCATCCAGGCCGCCAGCCGACTGGCGGATATCGCGGCCGACTTCCGGCGTGAAGTCGCCGAATCAACCAAGGACAACGTGTTGGAAGGCGATTCCGGCGCCGACGGAGGTTCCGAATGGGTGTACCGGCAGACCATGTCCCGTCTGCTGCGCAGCCTGCGTCTGCCATACCGTTTCGACGTTGACTTCCGGTGCGACCTCAGCGACGGCGAAGTCGCAATCGGCTTCACTTCTGCTGGAGTGTCCATGATGCCGTTCACCCGATACGACGTATCGCGCCGCGCGTGGATCGACCTGACCGACGTCGAACGCACACGTATGAGCGTCGATTACAATCTGCGCGTCGGACTCATGATGGCCGCGCTGAGCTTCGGAGCCGATCCGAATGTCAAACGCGTGTCGATGCACATCGATTCGATTGGTCTGGAAGAGGCCGTAGCCGAACAGGATTCCGCCATCAGCGAGTTGATGAGCGAGGCGTTAAGCGCCTTCGAACGCATCCGTACCGGAGACATGAGGCCATCTGGATCCAAAGCCGCTCCAAAGGACGGCGACTACCATGGCGATCCGGCTCGGCCCGTCACTCCGAGAACCACCGATATCTCATCCGAATCAATCGATTCCGACGATTCGGCTGGCTCGGATAGCGTTGGCACTGGAGACGATACGGTGGACGGCCAGTTCGAAGACCTGATGAAAGACATCGACTTCGATGAAATGGCGTTCGCGGTACCGGACGGACGCGCCGATGATGACGACGCCTCCATGCGGGACGACGCCAGCGACAAAACGGAGTACGACACCTACCTCGATGATGATGACGACGATCCGATGGCGCAGCTGCGCAAAAACCCGACCGTACGCAACTTGGTGACCGTCACCTTCACCCGCGACGAGTTCCTGAAGCGGCTCGACACTGACGGATTGGCCCATCCAACCGCCACATACCGCATGTTCGACGCCGAAATGGACGTGGACGGCAAAGGCGCGCTCAAACCCATCGATGCGGCCTTCGACCTTCGTGACAGCCGATTCTCACCGGCGGGAAGCCAAGAAGAACCCGAACTGTCCGACATTCGTTTTGATGACGGCACGGCGCAGTTGTTCGGCTGTGAGAACATGATGGGCCTGTCCATCCAGCGTGTCGACCTGTTGCAGCGCGCCGTGGGGGAGTTCCATCGTCTTGCGCAAAGCGACGGACTCGAATCGGTGGCCAAAGCCAAACAGGCCATGGACATCATCAATTCCATATCAGATCCGGAATTGACCGAATTGGCACCGCAGGTCACCAGCGCGCTGATCGACGGCGAAGACACGCCCGACTTCTCATTCGAACTGGCACAATCCCTCGATGACGAACGTCTGAAGGCACGAGACATGCTGTTCTCCGGAGACGTCGAGCGGGCCATCGAATCCGCCCAGTCCACACTCGAACGCATGGACCGGATCTTCGCTGAAAATCCGGGCGTGCCGCGGTACTTCAATTCATATGCGGAACGCGTCATCTACAACCGCATGTTCGCCACCGAAGGCGAAAGAACGGTGCTCATTCCCGACAACCTGTTCTACATGCATATGGAGCTTGCCGACCTGCTCGCCCAAGTCAAAGGCGTCGATGCCGCGCTGCCGCATCTGAACGCCATGGTGCGTTACGCCCCCGCATACCCGCTGTCGCACCTCAAGCTCGCCGTGCAGCTGGGGCGTGCCGAGGACTGGGATCCGGCACGTGCGGCATGCCTCAACGCGCTGAACGTCGCGCTTGACCGGGAAGACGCCTCATTCGCCTACTATCGCCTCGCCTATGCGGAATGGATGTGCGACCACTTCGACCTTGCCGCCGCCTCATACATCATGAGCGAGGAGATCGCCCCCGGACGTATCGCCATGCTCGAAAGCGAACTGCAGGAACTGATCGGAAGAGCGCAATCGCAGTGCATTCCGGTGCCGACCAACGTGCAGGAAGCCATCCACGTGCTCGCCGACGCCGGACTGCCGGTATGGCCGAACACGCCGGTCGCGCCCCTGATGCACCAAGCGGCCCGCGTCTGCGTGGACAAAGGCATGTTCGTGCCCGCACGCACCCTGTCGGTGGCCGCGATGCGCATGGATTACGAAGACCATGACGGTGCCGACGTGGTGCAGGTGCAGTTCCTGCGCTCTCTGAACAACTAACAAAACGGTCGAACATTTGTGCGATAATCGGTGCTGGCGTGGACATCCGCGCGGCATGGCGGAAATGATGGGAAAGCGGTGACAATGACGAATCGTGATGATTCCGAACAGTTGGCATGGGATTTCGACGCGCCGGAGAGCGAAGGTAGTTCCGCGGCCGTCGTGGCCGATGAGGGGCTGACTTCGCTGACTCCGGGCAGCGAACGTTGGATTGCCGCGTTGCAGCCGACTGATGCCGACGCCATGCGCCTCGACAAGGTTGATGTGGCTTCGATGAGCGCCGAAGCCGCGGCCAGGCTGTGGGCGCGCGTGGCCGCATGGGTGGAATCAGACCAGATCGCATACTATATCGACGATGCCCCCGTCTCATCCGACGCGGCATATGACGCAAGATTGCGCTGCCTGCAATCGCTTGAGGCGCAGTTCCCATCACTTGACTCACCGCAGTCACCGACCCATCGCGTGGGCGGCACGTTCTCCAACGACTTCGCTTCCGTACGTCATCCATCGCGCATGATGAGCCTCGATGACGTGTTCTCCATCGAGGAGCTGCGCGAATGGTACGACGGCGTGCTCAGGGGATTGGATTGGCCCGAATCGAAGCCACTGCCCATGACCTGCGAGGTGAAAATCGACGGTCTTGCGCTGAACCTCATCTACCGCAACGGCGTGCTTGAACAGGGTCTGACCAGAGGCGATGGCGTGACCGGCGAGGACATCACTCTCAACGTGCGCACCATCTCCACCATTCCGCAGAACCTTGCCGGACCGGAGGAAGACATTCCCGAATTCGTGGAGATCCGCGGCGAAGTGTTCATGCGATGGGACGATTTCAACAAGCTGAACGCCGAGAACGAGGACGCCGGTCGCGCGCCATTCGCCAATCCCCGCAACGCGGCCGCAGGTAGCCTGAGACAGAAGGATCCGCGTATCACCGCAACCCGTCGCCTGAGCTTCTACGCGCACGGCATCGGATCGCTGCGTTGGGGTGCGGGGCACGCCGGCAACGGCCATGATGTGGTCAACGACCAATCCGAAGCCTATGAATTGTATAAGAAATGGGGTGTGCCTGTCTCTCCGCACAACCGTGAGGTCACGTCGTTCAAGGAAATCCTCGACATGATCGACTATTACGGCGAACACCGAGGCGACATCGAACACGCGCTTGACGGCATCGTCGTGAAGGTCGACGATTTGGGATTGCAGCGTTCCCTTGGCGCCACATCGCGTGCGCCGCGCTGGGCCATCGCCTACAAATATCCACCGGAAGAAGTCAATACCGAGCTGCTTGACATCACTGTGCAGGTGGGGCGCACCGGACGTGTGACTCCGGTGGCGGTGTTGAAGCCCGTGTACGTGGCCGGTTCCACAGTATCCCGTACCACGCTGCACAACCCCTTTGAAGTGGAACGCAAAGGCGTGCTCATCGGCGACACCGTGGTGGTGCGCAAGGCGGGAGACGTGATTCCCGAGCTTGTCGGTCCGGTGCTGGAGCGACGCAAGGGACGCGAGGGCGAGCTCCGCCGGTTCGTGATGCCCACGCGTTGCCCGAGCTGCGGCGCGGAACTCGCTCCCGCCAAAGAGGGAGACAAAGATATACGCTGCCCGAACGTGGAATCCTGCCCGGCGCAGCTGACCGAGCGGATCATCAATCTGGCGTCCCGCAAGGCGTTCGATATCGAACATCTGGGCGACCAATCAGCCATTGCGCTGACGAATCCCGAAGAGGACAGGCCCGATTCCATCGACACGTATGCGCCGAACATCACCGAAATCGTGGTGAAACCCGGTGAGGAGCCTGAACCGTACGAGCCGGTGGCGGGACTGGAACTGCCGCCCATGCAGACACCTGTGCTGTCCAGCGAGGCCGGGCTGTTCTCGTTGACGTCCGCAGACCTCAAGGATGTGCGCGTCTGGCGCGAGGCCCCAATCATCGAAATCCACGAGACCGTCGGGTCAAACGGCAAGATCAAGAAAGTGCGCAAACGCGTGGGCGGATCCGGATTATGGCATCAGGTGCCCGCATTCTGGACCGCGCCTACCGCCGCCCGCAAACGCAAGGATGCCGACATCGACGAGACCGCGGAATATCCGCAATACGTGGTGCCGGATGACGCCGTGGTGATCCGCGAGGAAATCAAGGTATCCCGTGGAGGCACGTCCAGCGTGCAGCCGGTGTACATTCGTCCGGCGGAAAACACCCGCAAGATGCTCGACGAAATGGACAAAGCCCGCCATGCCGACCTGTGGCGCGTTCTGGTGGCCCTGTCCATCCGCAGGCTCGGACCGCCCACCGCACGCACCATCGCCAGCGCGTTCGGTACGTTGGATGCCATCGAACATGCCAGCGTGGACGAATTGTCCCAAATCGACGGTATTGGTCCGGAAATTGCGGAATCCGTAGTCACATGGTTCACCGCGGCCCGTGAGCCGGGCAATTGGCGCGGTGCCGTGCTTGACGCATGGAAGGCCGCCGGCGTAGGAGTCGGACAAGCCCAAGCCAGCGGACTACCACAGACATTGGCAGGCAAAACGGTCGTGGTCACCGGCTCGTTGGAAGGATTCTCCCGCGATTCCGCCAAAGAGGCCATCGTTCTGCGCGGAGGCAAAGCCGCAGGATCCGTCAGCAAGAAAACCGATTGGGTCGTCGTAGGCGAGAATGCCGGCTCAAAAGCCGCAAAAGCCGAGGAACTGGGCATCCCCATGCTCAACGAAGACCAATTCAAACAGCTGCTCGACACAGGAACAGTTGAATAATCGCCACACCATCTGGCAAGCCGTGCCGCGAACCGCTACTGTGGTACGCGGCATAAGGAGGAAGCATGAGCGACGAGCGCACCATCGAAGCGCGCATCTACGAACGGCTAAGCAAAGTGATTGACCCCGAACTGGGCAGGTCCGTCACCGACTTGGGTATGATCGCAGCCATTGACGCCACGCCAGTGGCAGGCGAAACCAACACGTACGACGTACGGGTGCGGGTCGAACTGACCGTGGAAGGCTGTCCGCTGTCGCAGACCATCACCAACCAGATCAACGGCGCGGTCGCCTCCTATCCCGATGCCACGTTGATTCCCAGCATCGAAGTCGGCTCCATGAGCCAAGACAAACTCACCCAGCTGGTGGCCGGTCTCAAAGCGGAACGTAAACAGAACCCGTTCAACAAACCCGGCATCAAAACCCGCATCTTCGCCATCGCCTCCGGCAAAGGCGGCGTGGGCAAATCGTCTGTCACCGCCAATCTGGCAGCCACATTCGCGGCGCTCGGCTACGATACCGCCGCCATCGACGCCGACATCTACGGTTTCTCGCTGCCCAGGCTATTCGGCGTGCAATCACAGCCCACGAACCTCAACGGCATGCTCATGCCCGTCACCGCATGGGGTGTGAAACTGATCTCCATCGGCATGTTCGCCGGCGCGGACAGAGCCATCCTATGGCGTGGTCCAAGACTGCAACGCTCCTTGGAACAATTCCTATCCGACGTATGGTGGGGCGAGCCGGACGTATTGCTGCTCGACCTGGCGCCCGGCACCGGCGACATGGCGATTTCCGTGGCACAGGCACTGCCGAACGCCGAACTGGTGGTGGTCACCACACCGCAGCCATCCGCCTCCGACATCGCGGTACGATCCGGCCTGGTGGCATTGCAGGTGCCGATGAAAGTTCGCGGCGTCGTGGAGAACATGAGCTACTACGAGCACAAAGGCGAGAAGCTACGTATCTTCGGCGAAGGTGGCGGCGCACGCGTATCCGAACAGCTGACCCACAGCCTCGGCTATGAAGTGCCACTGCTCGCACAACTCCCATTGGAGCCTGAACTGCGCGAAACCGGCGAAGCAGGCCGGCCCGCAGTCCTAACCAAAGAGGGCGCGTTGCGGTCGGACGGTATCGGAGAAACATTCAAGAATCTTGCCGAATCGCTGATGAGACTGCCTCAATAAAATCACCATACGGTTGGAGCGTTCCTCCAAAACAACACATCGGAATGCGACTCAGCCACGGAATACGGAATCCGTTATGAGACAAAACCGACGTAAATCGTGGGTCCTGTGTAATATCAGGCGCAGACACGGGGGCCGAATGGCTGAGAGGAAGCAACCGCTTCAACCGTATGAACGTATACCGGGTAATGCCGGCGCACGGACGTCTCTCTATTTCCCGTGCCTTGACGAAAAGAGAAAGGCACATATCCCATGACTGAAGAAAACCAGTCTTCCGCAGTTCGCAAACACAACAACAAGTGGCGCGTGGTCGATATCGTCGTCGCAGCCATCATCGCCGTCGCATCCGGCGTGATCTTCTGGGGCTGGGACATCGTCTGCACCGCGCCGCTGGCCCTCTTCGAGGCGGTGACTCCAGGCTTCGAAGGCCTGCTTAACGCTTTCTGGCTGTTCGCAGGCCCTCTGGCCGCCATCATCGTGCGCAAGCCTGGAGCCGCACTGTTCGCGGAAACCCTCGCGGCCGCGCTCGAACTCACCATGGGCAACCAGTGGGGCGTCGGCGGCTCGCTGATCGTCGGCATCGTGCAGGGCCTCGGCGCCGAAATCGGTCTTGCCATCTTCGCCTATAAGAAGTGGGACCTGCTGTCCACCACGATCTCCGGCGCACTTGCAGGCGTCGGCTGCGGCCTGTACTACTGGCTTACCAATCCGGCTTGGAGCGCGCTACGCGTCAGCATCTACCTGATCGCCTCCGCCATTTCCGGCGCGGTGCTCGCCGGCGCGGTGATGTACCTCCTGCAGGTGGCCATCGCCAAGACCGGCGTGCTCGACCGCTTCGAATCCGGTCGTACGCAGGAACTGGTCTGATTGTCCGATGCAAGCAAATCCCGCATCACATCAAGGTGGTGCGGGATTTTCTTGTGATGGCGCATCGCATGACAACGGCATACGAAACAACAGCATGACAATCAGAAGAAAGAACGACGAATGACCACTGACGTTCAGAACACAACAGCGGCCGGCGTGACCGCACATGATTGGGGATGGAGACACGCCTCACGTAAGGATTTCGCGCTACGACACGTCGACTTCGACATCAAACCGGGGGAGCGGGTACTGTTGCTTGGCGCTTCCGGCGCAGGCAAATCAACCCTGATGTCCGGTTTGGCCGGCGTGCTCGGTGGAGATGACGAAGGCGAGCAGGAAGGCGAGCTGCTCATCGACGGCGTCGACGCCAGACAAGCGCGCGGACGTTGCGGGCTGGTGCTTCAGGACCCGGACTCGCAGACGATTCTCGAACGTGCCGGAGACGACACCGCATTCGGCTGCGAGAACCTGAACCTGCCGAAAGATGAAATCTGGAACCGGGCACGAGCCGCCCTTGACATCGTCGGGCTCGACTACATGGCGTTCGACCGCTCCACACGAGGACTTTCCGGCGGACAACGTCAGCGCCTCGCCTTGGCGGGCGTGCTGGCCATGCACCCTGGCCTGCTGCTGCTTGACGAACCGACCGCCAACCTTGACCCGGACGGTGTCAAGGAAGTGCACGACGCTGTCCGCCACGTCCTCGAACAAACCCATGAGACGTTGGTTGTGGTGGAACATCATATCGACGTGTGGCTCGACCTGGTCGACCGCGTCATCGTGCTGGGCAAACCCGAAGCCGATTCGAACGTCGGCGGCGTAATCGCCGACGGCACTCCAGACGAAGTGTTCGGCCACATGGGTCAGGTGCTTGCCGACGGCGGTGCGTGGGTGCCGGGCCGCACCATCGAAAGCCACGCGCCCAAACCGGAACAAATCCGGCAACCGCAGGACGTCGTGCTTTACACGCGGGATCTGAGCTTCGGCTATGATTTCCCGCTCGGCGAGCATATCGACCTCGAATTCCATTCCGGTGAGGTGACCGCGTTGACCGGCAGAAACGGCGTGGGCAAATCCACACTCGGACTCACTCTCGCAGGACTGCTCAAACCGATAGCAGGACGTGTATGCATGGCGGACGATCTGGTACCTCCCCATCGCGAAAACAATGTGATCACATGGAAAAGCCGCGACTTGCTGGGACGTATCGGCATGGTGTTCCAAGAGCCGGAACACCAGTTCGCCGCATCCACCGTGCGAGACGAGGTGGCCATCGGCCCCAAATCCATGGGCAAAACCGACGAGGAGGCGTATTCCATCGCCGACAGGCTGTTGGAACGCCTGAATCTTTCCCGCTTCGCCAAAGCGAATCCATTCACCCTATCGGGCGGTGAGAAAAGAAGACTGTCCGTGGCGTCCATGCTGGCTGCCGCGCCAAAAGTGCTGGTCATGGACGAGCCGACATTCGGACAGGATTTCACCACGTGGACCAGCATGGTCCAATTGATCGCCGGTGCGCGCGACCAAGGTTGCGCGGTCATCATGATTACGCACGATGAGCCGCTCATCGAAGCGCTGGGCGCACGCCGTATTTTGGTCAGAGAGGGGGAGTGACATGCTCGAAACCAACAAAAACAGTGGGCGCGACGGCAATGAAAAGCTCGAAACCATTACCGTGGTGCCACACAAGGAACGTCGTAACGAAACGAAGCCGGCGTCACCGTCATGGTTCGTGGCGAAAATCAACCCGGTAAGCCGTTTCATCGGTGCGTTGATCCTGTGCATTCCGATGTTCTTCACCCTCGATGTCGTTTCGGCATCCGTGGCGTTTGGTTTGGAAATGCTATTGTTATGGATCGGCGGAGTGGCTCCCTGGACGGTCTTGCGCAAGACATGGCCGGTATGGATAGCGGCCACAGGCAGCTTCGTTTCCGTGGCGTTGTACGGCAAGACATCCGGCACGGTGCTGGCCAATCTGGGCGGCATCATCGTCATCTCCCAAGGATCGCTCTATCTGGCGTTGGCCACATTCCTACGTGTCGCCGCAATCGCCGTGCCGGGTGTGATTCTGGCTTTGGGACTCGACCCGACCGATCTGGCCGACGGACTCGTGCAGATTCTGCGCCTGCCGCAACGTTTCGTATACGGCGGCCTTGCCGGCATGCGCATGTTCACGCTGCTGCAGGACGATTGGCGTGCACTCGGCCAGTCACGCCGCTCGCGTGGCCTCGGCGACGGCAGCACCATCAAACGCGTCTTCTCGCAAGCATTCAGCTTGCTCGTCGTATCCATCCGACGTGGAACGAAACTCGCCACCGCCATGGAAGCGCGCGGATTCGGATCCGACGCGCCACGAAGCCAAGCGCGCGAATCGAAACTGCATGCGGTCGACTGGCTGTTCTACGCCATCTGCATCGCGGTGCCGGCAATCGCGTTGGCCACCGCATACTACACCGGCTACTGGCATTGGGCGTTCAGCAACGTGTCCAACTAATGGATGATGATTCCCCAATCGGCAGCTAAATGAAAAAGCTCTCTGTCATACGTTCCAATCGGAATCGTATGACAGAGAGCTTTATCCTATTTCGGCAAGCCTTACACGGCTTCTTACTTGGCGAGCTTATCCAGCAGCAACGCTTCGGTGATGACGTTGTTCTTCAACGCCGGCAGACTGATGGACTCGTTCGGGCTATGCGCGTTGGCCTTCGGATCCTCCGGACCGGTGACCAGCACCTGCGCCTTCGGGAAGATGCGCTGCAATTCCGGAATGAACGGGATGGAGCCACCCTCGCCCTTGTTGACCGGAGCCACACCGAACGCTTCCTCCATGGCGTCCATGGCGTCCTTGGTGGCCTCAGCGTTCGGATCCATGGCCCAGCCCATGCCGTTGTCGAGCTTGTCGACCCACACTTCGGCACCGAACGGCGCATGCTCCACCATGAACTTGGCCAACGCCTCCTGGGCCTCTTCCGGGCGCTGGTTCGGCGCGGTGCGCAAGCTCAGACGGAACGTGGTTTCAGGAGAGATGACGTTGAAGGATCCTTCCACCGGATGCGCGTCGAACCCGATGACGGTGACGCTGGGCTTCGTCCACAGACGCGCGGCGAGCGAACCGGTGCCGGCAAGACGATACGATTCGACGATGCCCGCGTCGGCACGCACAGTCGCCTCGTCCATATCACGCTGCAGGCCGCCAACCGGTTCCTCGGACGCAACGCCCGGCACGGCCAAATCGCCATTGGCGTCGTACATGGAGGAAATCAACATCGCAGCCAGCGTGTTCGCGTCAAGAATCGGGCCGCCATACTGGCCGGAATGCACCGGATGTTCCAACGCCTTGACATGCACATCAATATCGGTGTTGCCACGCAGCGACGTGGTCAGCGACGGGATCTCAGCGGACCAGTTGCCCGAATCGGCCACAATGATCACATCGGAAGCGAACTCGTCCCGGTGCTCTTCGATGAACGGAATGAAGCTCGGAGAACCCATCTCCTCCTCACCTTCGATGAACACCTTGATGTTCACCTTCAGATCGTCTTCAAGCGCTTTCAGCGCACCGGAATGAATGGCGATTCCACCGCCGTCGTCCGCGGCTCCGCGGCCGTACAGACGCGTGTCGATTTCAGTGCCGACGAACGGGTCGGTGTTCCATACGCTCGGATCCGGCACCGGCTGCACGTCATGGTGCGCGTACAGCAGCACCGTCGGCGCATCCTCGCTGACGTTTTTGGAACCGATGACCTCCCAAGCGCCCGGCGTGCCGTCGGGGTTGTGCGACTGCACCACCTTCGTATCGACGCCGACCTCGCGCAGCAGGTCCGCCACGAATTGCGCGGAACGCTTCATATGATCGGCGGTGATGCCTTTCGCGGAAATCGACTGCAAGGCGATCTTCTGGTTCAACACGTCGACGATGCGGTTGAAATCCGACTCGACGCGCGTGCGGATCTCTTCGGCTCCTAAAGCTGTCATAATCCTTGATGCTCCCTATATATGCGTGTGTATTACGCGGATTGAATATCGTGTGACGAATGTCCATTGTATCCGTTCTTTGCAGACCGTCCGACCGCAGCTTGAATCGCAGCTTGAACCGCAGCTTGAACCGCAACGCAGACGGCACCGCGGGCGGCATCGAGCGTCGATACGTCACCTTACGCTCTATAGGCATGAGTTTGTTTACCAAGAAGGAAGAACCGGCGCAGGAGAACGTCGAGAGCAAGGCTGCACAGCCGACCCCCGGCAAGGGCCGTCCGACCCCGAAGCGCAAGGACGCCCAGGCGCAGAATCTCCGTCCGCTGGTCCCCAAGGATCGCGACGCCAGCCGTAAGGCGGCCAAGGCCCGCATCCGCGAACGTGAGAACGCCGAATACGATGCCATGCAAAGTGGCGACATCAACCATATGCCGAAGTCGGAACGTCTGCCGTGGCGCATCTACATCCGTGACTACGTCGATGCCCGCTTCAATCTGGGCGAGTTCTTCATCCCGGTCGCGTTCATAATCCTGATCGGATCCATGGTCGTCACCTACAAGTGGCCTGCATTGGCGTTGCCGCTCATGCTGATCATGTATGTCTACTTGTTCGCCGTGATTATCGACGTGGCGGTCATGTGGCACAAGCTCAAGAAGAAGCTCATCGAGAAATTCGGTGAGCAGTCCGTGGCCAAGGGCATGCGTTCCGGTTCCTATGCGTGGAGCCGTGCCATCCAGATTCGCCGTTGGAGGCTTCCGAAGCCTCGTTACCCGAAGCGTGGACACTGGCCGGAGTGATCGGTATCGAGAACCGCCGGTGATTTTTCAAGCCGTCAGCGAACAACTGACGGCTTTTCCATTACCATGGAAAACGATTGCTCGCATCGAACAAAAGCTCACTTCACGTGCGTGCAAACGAATCAATGAGGAACGAATTGGGATTCAATATGGTTCAACAGCATTTCGACATCGCTATCATCGGAGCCGGCCCCGGCGGTTACTCTACGGCACTGCGTGCCGCGGAACTCGGCAAATCGGTGGCGTTGATCGAACGTGACGGTACGCTCGGTGGCACATGCCTCAACCGCGGATGCATCCCATCGAAGGCATTGTTGACCGCCGTGCATAGCGTCGAAACCATCCATAACGCCGAACGCATGGGCATCAACGCCACGCTGCAGAGCATCGATTTCGGCAGATTACGTGATTTCCGCGTCTCCACCGTGGAAACGATGACGAAAGGGCTGACGGGCCTGCTGGCGCATCGCGGCGTCACCGTATTCCGCGGTTGCGCGGCATTGCAGAACGCGCATACAGTACGTGTCACGCCGGCTGAGGGGGAGACGCAGGTATCGCGGTCCGTGGAAGCCGGCGTGTTCGAACCGGTTGAAACGGAACTTGCGATCGATGCCGACGACGTCGTGTTGGCAACCGGATCGCGTCCGCTTGCGTTGCCTGGAAATCCGTTCGCCGGCGCGCTGATCGATTCCACCCAGGCGTTGGAGCTGAATACCTTGCCCTCCAGCGCGGTGATTATCGGTGCGGGTGCGGTGGCATTGGAATTCGCGTCGCTGTGGAATGCCGCCGGTTGCGAAGTGACACTGCTGATTCGTAAGGACCGCGTGCTGTCCACATGGGAACGCCGTGCTTCGATGACGCTGACACGTGAGCTGAAACGCAGGGGAGTGAACGTGATCGCACGCACCGCGGTGGACCGTGTCGACACTGGCGCGAACCTAGGGGCCACTGTGCACTATCGGCAGGGCGATTCCGATGAGGACCGCACCGCTTACGGCGAAGTGGTGCTTGCCGCCATCGGACGTGTGCCCAATACCGACGCCGACTGGTTCCGCTCCAGCGGCCTGAAGCTCGACGAACGAGGATACGTGACCGTCGACGGATACGGACGGACGAACCTTGATGGCGTGTGGGCGCTGGGAGACATCACTCCAGGTCATGCGCTGGCCCACCGCGCCTTTGAACAAGGCATCACCATCGCTGAGAAAATCGCCGGAGCCGATCCAAAACCCGTGCTTGACGACACCGTGCCACAGGTGGTGTTCTCTTTCCCCGAAGCAGCAAGCGTCGGATTGACGCTCGACCAGGCAAAAGCGCGCGAAGACGTGGTCGAGCCGAAGGAGACGGCATACCCGATGCTGTCCAACGCGCGCATGCTGATGAGCGGGGAAGGCGGATCGATGACCGTCGTCAGCGGTGCGTTTGCGAACAATCCTGATATGCAGGTGGTGTTGGGCGTGCACATCGTCAGCCCAATCGCCAGTGATTTGATAGCGGAAGCCGAACAGTTGGTCGGCAACCGTGTCCCGCTTGCCGATGCGGCACGGCTCATCCACCCGCATCCCACGTTCAGCGAGACGCTCGGTGAGGCGTTGCTGAAAGCGGACGGACGCCCGCTGCATACGAGATAGGCGGAGTAGAATAGCGCAGTCGCACCATAAATGGCATGGTTCCTGATAGACTATCGTCCCAGTGTGTGTAACCGAACCGTCAAGCGAGGAAGTCGATGGCAGATAAAGCAGAGAAAAAGAAGCAGAAGAAGCAAGGCACCATCAGCCAGATCATCCAGATCTTCAAATACACCCAAGCTGAGGATAAGGCGCTTCCGTGGCTGTGCGGTGGCGTGTTCGTGGCACCGATTATCGTGTTCGTCGTACTGGGCGTCATATTCAAGTGGCATGTGTTCAGCTGGATCCTGTTCATGATTCTTGCCGTCATGCTGGGCGTGCTGTTCGCCACCATGATGCTCACCAAGCGTGCCGACAAGGTCGGCTACGCCAAGATCGAAGGTCGTCCCGGTGCCGCAGTAAGCGTGCTCGGCAACATCAGCAAGGCCGGCTTCAACTTCCCCCAGGAACCGGTGTGGATTGACCCGAAGACCAAGGACGCCATCTGGCGCGGTACCGGTTACAACGGCATCTATCTGCTGGGCGAAGGCGATTACAATCGCGTCAAGCGAGCCATGGATCGTCAGGAGCAGCGCATCAAGGGCGTGACCGCCGGCTCCGAAATCCCGGTCTACCGTATGTACGTCGGCACCGGCGCAAACCAGACCCGTCTCAAGGACGTGCGCAAGACGCTGCTCAAGTTCAAGAGCTACCAGCCGACCCATCACAAGAACAAGCTGATGGCCGCCATCCATCCGAGGACTCGTTTCGTGCTCACCAAGACCGAGCTCACGGTGCTCAACGAGCGTCTGCGCACTCTGCAGCTGAAGAACGGCATGAGCGTGCCGAAGGGCGTCGACCCGATGCATCCGCAGCGCGTCAGCCGTCGCGCCATGCGCGGCCGCTGACGGTCATAGCACCCGCATGATGTCACGGAAGGTTCCGATCGTATTCATACGATCGGGACCTTTTTCATGCTGCCTGTCCATTAAATGAACGCTTCTGAAGGGGCGGACGTGGCTGTTCGTAACAATCGAATCGTGATTTTCCGCGAAATCACACCTCGAATATGTCATTACGAAACATTCTCGTAACCCAAATGGCGAGTGAGCGAAACGCGCGACCATAGACTAAGAGCCTGTAAGTAACTTATTCGAAAGGAGCGGTCCCGTGACTGCACTTGAAACCAAGGCTGATGCTGAGGCCCTTATCAACAAGGAAGGCATTGAGTATGTCTCCGTTCGCTTCACCGATCTGATCGGTGTTCAGCAGCACTTCACCGTGCCGGCAAGCGAATTCCTGAAGGACGCCTTCACCGACGGCATGCCGTTCGATGGTTCTTCCGTGGAAGGCTTCCAGGCCATCAACGAGTCCGATATGAAGCTGGTGCCGGACGTTTCCACCGCATTCATCGATCCGTTCCGCAAGCACAAGACCCTCGACGTGGCATTCTCCATCGTCGACCCGCTGACCGACGAGCCGTACTCCCGCGACCCGCGTCAGGTTGCCGGCAAGGCCGAGGCTTACCTGAAGTCCACCGGCATCGCCGACACCGCTTCCTTCGCTCCGGAAGCCGAGTTCTTCATCTTCGACAAGGTACGTTTCGAGAACAGCATGCAGCGCTCCTTCTACGAGGTGGACTCCATCGAGGCTCCGTGGAACTCCGGCATTGACACCGAAGATGACGGCACCCCGAACATCGCCTTCAAGAACCGCGTCAAGAAGGGCTACTTCCCGGTTCCGCCGATTGACCACACCCAGGACCTGCGCGACGACATGGTCGCCAACCTGCAGAAGGTCGGCCTGATTCTCGAGCGTTCCCACCACGAGGTGGCAGGCGCTGGCCAGCAGGAGATCAACTACCGCTTCAACTCCCTGCAGCACGCAGGCGATGACCTGATGAAGTACAAGTACGTCGTCCACGAGACCGCTGCCCTCGCTGGCAAGGCCGCCACCTTCATGCCGAAGCCGATCGCAGGCGACAACGGTACCGGCATGCACTGCCACCAGTCCCTGTGGAAGGACGGCAAGCCGCTGTTCTACGATGAGAAGAACTACGGCGGTCTGTCCGACCTCGCCCGCTGGTACATCGGCGGCCTGATCAAGCACTCTTCCTCTGTGCTCGCCTTCACCAACCCGTCTCTGAACTCCTACCACCGTCTGGTCCCGGGCTTCGAGGCTCCGGTCAACCTGGTGTACTCCGCTCGTAACCGCTCCGCCGCCATCCGTATTCCGCTGGCCGGCACCTCCCCGGCTGCGAAGCGTATCGAGTTCCGCGCTCCGGATCCGTCCTGCAACCCGTTCCTCGCCTTCTCCGCACAGCTGATGGCAGGCCTGGACGGCATCCTGAACCACATCGAACCTCCGGCACCGGTCGACAAGGACCTGTACGAGCTGCCGCCGGAAGAGCACGCTGGCATCAAGCAGGTTCCGAGCTCCCTGGCTGAGGCCATGGACGCCCTTGAGGAAGATCACGACTTCCTCACCGCAGGCGACGTCTTCACCGACGACCTGATCGATACCTGGATCAGCATCAAGCGCGGCGAGATCGACCAGGCTCGTCTGGCCCCGACCCCGCTGGAGTACGAGCTGTACTTCCACATCTGACGGTCGCATAGGGCGGAACATAGCCGGCAGTAGGGCTTTCGCGGTATCCAGAATAGCCCACTGCACCTATGCTGCACCTATGGTGTTCTGAAGAACCCCACTTCGTCCACAATCGGACGCAAGTGGGGTTTTCTCATGCGTGCCACACGGGCAGCGCGTCGAGCCAAACGTCCAGATCGGCGCGGCGGATGCGTATGGTCGTGCTGCCCGCCATGCGCGCCTTCAGAAGTCCGTTGCGTATCTGGGCGCGGATGATCTTCGCCGGGATGCCCGTGAGGGCCTCGGCCTCGGGCACGCCCAACAACGGACGGTCGGTGATGGGAACGTAGGGTTTCTCCTTGGGGTCGGCGGCGTTATTTTCGGATGCGGATGTTCTCTTCGGTTTCGTCATACGGACGGCTATGCTTCGCCCTTGATGGACGCCGGACGCTCGGAAGCGGACGGAATGCCGGGTGTTCCTTCCGCGGAACCTCCATTGCCATTGGTGCCGCCGGAGGATGATTTTTCTCCTCCGCTTGACCTTTCTTTCTTAGCCCATGTTCCTGTCATGTGAAAAAGGGGTCGAAGAAGTCGGCGTGGCGTTTGTTGCGCGATGTCTCTGTTCGCTTCATTCGGGTGCACCCTGTACCGGCGGATGACCAACACGCCCTGATGTTTGCGGTGCAGTGATTCGGGGGATATCCTTTGCCTTGGGGGCCCTATTTCGAGGGTAAGTCTGTGGAGTAGATGGGAGAATGAAATGTCCGAACCGAAGAAGGTCGCTACGATCATCACCGCCGGCATCGCCGCGGCGGCGAGCATGGCGGCGCCGGCCATGGCCGATGAGACGGCGGTGACGCCGGACGAGCAGGCGGGCAAGGCGTTGGAGCAGGCGGCGGACGCCGCCAACGCCACCAATGTGGCCGACGCCAAGCAGGCCGTGTCGGACGCGCAGGACAGTCTGAATCAGGCCCAGCAGGCGCAGGCGTCGGCCAAAACCGAAGTAAACAATGCCCAGCAGGGCGTGTCCGACGCCTACACGCAGGCCACGCAGACGGAGCAGCAGGCGCGTGACGACGCCTCCGCCAAGCTGGATCAGGCCGACGCCGCGCTGAAGCAGGCGCAGAGCCAGAATCAGGCCGCGCTGGATGCCGCCAATCAGGCGAAGCAGACCCAGCAGCAGGCCCAGCAGGAGCAGCAGGCCGCCCAGACCGACAAGGCCCAAGCGGACAAGGCCGCGTCCGATGCACAAGCCAAGGCCGACGCCAACGACATGGGCAAGCTGAACGACGCCAAGACCGACGCGCAGGCCAACGTGGACAAGGCGCAGGCGGACAAGACGGCCGCCGACAGGAAGGCGTCCGATGCGAAGGCCACGGCGGACAAGGCCCAGTCGAAGCTGGACGGCGTCAGGAAGGCCTCCGCGGACGCGGACGACCCGGTCAAGGTCGAGCAGGCGAAACAGCGGCTGAAGCAGGCCGACGCGGACCTCAAGACCGCCGACGCCCGGCTGAAGACCGCCAAGACGGACGTGGAGGATGCGAAGACCGCCAAGACCGAGGCTTCAAAGAAGGCGACGGACGCGCAGGCCAAGGCCGACAAGGCCCAGACGGCCTACGACAAGGCGCAGGCCGCGCAGTCCAAGGCGGACAAGGCATACGACGCCGCCCGGTCCGACGCGACGAAGACCGAGGCCGACCGTCAGGCCGCCGCGGACGCGAAGGCCAAGGCCGACGCCAAGGCCCAGTCCGCCGCCGACAGGCTGGAGTCGGCCAAGGCGAAGGCCGCGGACGCGGACAAGGCCAAGTCGGACGCGCGGGCCGCCTACGATGCCGCCGTCAAGGAGGCCAATGCCAAGAAGGCCGCCGCGGACGCCGCGAAGCTCCAGATCGCCAAGGGCTCGCTCGGCTTCTTCGAGTCGCGCGGCTCGGAGGACGCGGTCAAGGTGCTGACCGACCCGAACACCACCAAATACCTTTTTCGTCCATCGACTTGGGCGCGGAGGGCGACGCGACCAGCCTGGAGAACATGAAGGCCAGCCTCAAGTACATCCGCGAGTGCAACGACCTGCGCGCCAAGGAGGGCCTGCCTCCGCTGAAGGTGTCCGACGTGCTCATGGCCCAGGCGCAGGCCGACGTCGACTGGTCGGATGACAACCTTGATCACGCCAAGCAATTCAGCGTAGGCGAGAACCTCGCCGCCGGTTTCGGCGAAGGTGACGATCCGTTCGACAGTTGGTACACCGACGAGAAGGCCAGCTACGACAAGCAGAAGGCCGAGGGCGTGGAGCATCCGAAAGATACCGGACACTACACCAACATTGTCGGCGATGTCGACGTCACAGGCTTCGCCATGTCCAATAGCGACTACACGGGCATGTCCTATGTGCAGACGTTCAACAACAGCGCATGGGAGGGTGGCATCGGCCTGCATGGCACCATTACCACCGGCACCCTCTACACCATCGACGACTACGAGGCCGCGTTCGACGCCTACTACGACGGCCTGATGAACGCCGACCAGGCGTACAGGGACGCGCAGGCCCGCGTCGAGGCCGCGAAGGCCGCCCTCGACAGGGCGGACACCGCCGCCACGCAAGCCCACGCCGCGCTCGACGAGGCCGCCAAGGCCTCCGAGCGGTCGAGGACCGAGCGGACCGAAGCCCAGTCGAAGCTGGCCGACGCGACCTCCAAGGCGCAGGACGCCCAGTCGAGGCTGGCCGACGCCGCCGCCGCGAAGGCGACGGCCGACAAGGCCGCCACGGACGCCAAGGCCACGCTGGACGCGGCCAAGTCGGATGCCACGGCCGCCAAGGCGGCCGAGCAGTCGGCCACCGACCGGCTCGCACAGGCCAGGAAGGACCTCGACCAGGCCCAGACGGCCTACGACAAGGCCGTGGACGCCCAGCAGGCCGCGCGGGACCGTGTGGACGCGCTGACCGACGCGAAGGCCGCGCTTGACAAGGCGCAGGCCGAGTACGACGCCGCCAAGGCCGCCTACGACCAGGCCAAGTCGGACGCGGACGCCAAGACGGCCGCATTGTCCGACGCCCGGTCGAAGCTCGACGCGGCCGACAAGGCGCTCGATCAGGCCAAGGCCAACCAGCAGGCCGCCAGCCAAGCCAAGGCCAAGGCCGACGAGGCCGCCGCCAAGCTGGCCGCCGCGAACGCCAAGCTCGCCCAAGCCGACGCCGTGGTCCAGAAGGCCGCCGCGGACGTGGCCTCCACCGCCAGGACGCTCGCGGACGCGCAGGCCGCCCGGAAGGCCGCGAAGGACGCCTACGACGCCGCGGAGAAGGCTTTGGCCGACGCGAAGGCCGACGCCTCCGACACCGCCGCCGTGAAGGCCGCCGAGGCCACGCTGGCGTCCGCCAAGGCGAAGCTCGCCCAAGCGGACGCCGCCGTCAAGGACGCCGAGGCGAAGCTCAAGGACGCGAAGGTCCGTCTGGCCGACCTCGAGAGGCAGGCGGAGTCGGGTTCATCCTCCACCGGCAAGGACACCGGTTCGGCCACCGGCTCCACCACGACCGCCGCCGTGTCCACCCCGGCCAGCGCCGACGTGGCGAACAAGGCCGCCGTCAGGACCAACTCCACGGCCAAACTGGGCGCCACCGGCGTGGACACCGCCGAGGTCATGGTGTTCGCCATGGTCCTCGCCACCGCCGCGGGCGCGACCATGGAGCTGCGCCGCCGCGGACAGGGGCGCTACGACGTCATGGCACGCCACGCCAACTGACGGACGCAAGTCATGAATACAACGGAACGTCCCGAGGTCATTTATCTGGCTTCGGGCGTTCCTTGTATTCATGACGGTTTCCGCAATCGCCTGCAAGGTCGTTTTGCATGCCTCCTTACAGTGGATGCCGACGTTCGGGGTGGTTGAAATGGGGATTGAAAGAATCCCGGCGGAAGGAAGTGACGAAAACCGCCGGGAGACCTTTTTTCGACATGCCGGGGTCGTGCGCGCGGTCGGGCCTGTTTATGGTCGAATAAACGTGTATGGCGGCGTCACCACCAAATCTGAACGGCATGAGCGTTCATATTGGACACGGATGGCGGGAAGAAACGGCATCGGCGGAAGAAAAGCGCCGGCGCCATGCGGTTCCTGATAGCTTCCTGAGTGCCAGTAACCACATATGATCCTCGGGAGAAGAGGAATGACGATGCCGGCGCGAGTATCAGTCAACTCGAACGAAAGGCCTGACGCATAACCATATAGCCCGCGAACCGGGCACTGCTCGGATGACGGTGGCCAAGCGCGGTGCACGCGACTTATTCGCCCTTTCCCGCGAAGGGCGAGGGAAGCCGTCGTTGGTCGTGGCCGAGCATGTGCAAAGCCAATGAATGGCTCGAGTCGGATCGATGCGTGCGAGCGACTCGTGGAGGAATGCGTTTTCCGAGAGCAGCTACTTGTCGCTGCGGTGTGGCGTTCGTAACGAACCTGGAGTTCGGGCGGTGGGGAAAGAAATATTCGGTAACGGGGACATGGCCGCCGCGGTCATCGACCGCATCGTGCATCATGGCAGAACGTCAGGCTCAATAGCGAGCCGAACCACGACGGTTATGTTCTGGTAGGTAATCAAAAAAACGGGACTGCTCCGTCCGTTGGGAACGTTGTCCATTTTGAACGCCGATAGTATTCAGATTAACTGGTGACGACAAGTGGATTTAGTTGATGAAAGGCATCGTGGATCAGAGGCCGTCCTCAAAGTCGGGCAGGGACACTGGCTCAACCACGGCCATGGGTTCACCCTGGTCAGCGCAGATGTGATGAATAACGCCGCCGTCAAGGCGAACAAGGCCGCTCGGTTGGGCACTATGGACGTTGACGCCGTCAAGGTCATGGTGTTCGCCATGGTTCTCGCCACTGCCGCGGGCACGACCATGGGTTGCGTCGTTGAGGACAAGGACTCTATGACGGCATGGCATGCGCGTCGATGCGCATGCCATGGAAATCCGCTTGTCTTGCGTTGAGCGTCTGGATGCGCCGTCATGCGTGCCAGGCGGGCAGCAGGTCCAGCCATTCATCCAGGTCGGTGCGGCGGATGCGCATGGTCGTGCTGTCTGCCATGCGGGCGGCAAGTCTTCCGGAGCGTATGTTGGCGCGGATTATTTTGGCGGGGATTCCGGTCAACGCTTCCGCTTCGGTCACGCCAAGCAGTGGACGGTGCTCAATGGGTACGTATGGTTTTTCGTTGTTCATGATGCCGTCTATGCGCGGTGTCTGTGTCGATGCCGGCGTATGGTGCGTCACTTGGGTGATGATGACGGAGTGGGGACGAATCGGGCCACCGTTACTGAAGTCATTGTCTTCTTCGGAAGGAATCCGGTTCGGATTGTTCCGCGGAACGCGGTGACTTCGGTAACGATTGATTAGGCCTGTCAATCGACGGGCTGGAGCACAATGGCTACCGCGCCGCCAAGGCAGGACACGATATGGCAGCCCGTTGTGTTGACGATGTTCTGCGCAAGAACACCCATGAAGATGTCATTCGTCCATGAATCGTGCGGCGGGAGATCGAACGCCGCACACGCTTTGCGTGGGGTGAGCGTTCCAATCACTTTGAAGCGTCCGCCTTTATGGAGGACAATTTCATCATTGTCGTCGATGTTGTCGTTGCTTTGCATGTTGATGTTATCCATGGTCCTTTCATGCGTCCTCGACATGCTGCCGGTGGCCACCTTAATACAGATCCGGGTCACGCCGGTCGACGTCCATGCCTTCGGCTGGTGTGAGCAGTTGGATGGCGTCGAGTCGGCCGTCGCTGATGGAGAGCGACAACGCTCCCGGTTCCGAGTATTCGCCGGACGTGCGTTCCACCCACATGGAGCCGTTCTCCAGGCTCGGGCAGCCGATGATTGTGCGGCCGCGCGATGCTTCGATACGCAGATGGTGGAAGTGTCCATGCAGCACGATCCGCGCGTCGGTAAACGCGGTCGGCTGTGTTCCGCCTGCCTGCTGCGCGACCCACGATGGGATTTTGTTTTCGTTTTTCGCATAGTGTCCGTGGAACGCGGCGATTTTCAATCCGCTGACGGTGACCTGCACGCCGGTTTCCAATGCGTTCTGCGTGACGATTTCAACGCGTTCCGAAAGTGGACCGGGAATCATGCTGATGGCTTCGCCGATGATGCGGGCCGTCATGATGCCGAAATCGCCGCGGCCGATGCTTTGGCCATTCTTGCGTTCCTCGCCGTGGTTGCTGCGCACGCTCACGACCTTCAAACGCGGCGCAAATGGCGCCAATGCGATAATCGCCTCGAGCAGGAGCCTTGCGCACACCTGCAGCTGCTCGGCCTGCGCTATGTCGTTCGCGGCGAGCTGCGATTGGCTGGTGCTGTTTGCGTTGCCTTCGCAGATGTCGCCAAGCTCGAAGACGACGATTTCCTCGGGCCCCAACCGTGCGGCCTGCGCGACCGCCTGCCGTATGATGCTGCGTACCCGAGCCACCAGCTGGCTTGTGCCGCCGCGTGCTTCCGTCGCCTTGCCGGTCTGCAGATCGGCAAGGCACAGGCAGTAGGAGCCTGTGCGCGTCTCTATGCTGACGGATGGTTCGAATCGTGGAATGGGGGAGACGAGCAGTTCGGCGATCGCGTGCGTATCGACATCGGGCTCGTGCGCGACCAGCGCGACGCGCTGACGATGTCCGTCGGGCATGGTCATATATCCAGACTGCCGGCCGGCCAGCGACCATCTGTCGGGATTCCATCCGGCGGCGTCGACCAGATCGGTGTCGGACTGAAGTGCCGATTTCGGTTCCTCGCCGTTCGCGTAAGCGTTGGCATTCTGCACGATGCCGCCGCTGGTACGTACTCCGAAACGACGCATGCAAGAGGCGAGATTGCGTGCGCGCGTTCTGCTGACGGGAATGCCGGCATCGTGTAGTTCATCGAGCCGATCGTTCCATGGGCGGGACGAATCCAGCAGGACGGCGGCTAGATACCGTGGGTTGTCCGAGAGCTTTTCGAGCGTTGACGCGAGCACCATCCTCGGAACGGGACGATGCGAAGGATATTGAAGCATGTCGGTCATCCTTTCTTGGTTTGGTTCCTTGATTTAAGCTATTTGGCGTTGCTCCAGCGTTTTCATGCGTCCTCACAGCGGCCCGTATCCGTTTTTAGTTGGACTTTATGTTTGTCTTGCTTTCCGATACCACGATGGTTCATGAAAAAAGGGCGGTTGTTTTAGCGGTGATGGATACTCGGCTTTGTCCATGGCCGACGGATGCGAGAACATGGACCATCCGCATTGGCCGCTCCGTTGAGGCTAACGGAGTAGGAGCATGGGTCACGCGTGGAAGCAAAAACGAATGCGTATGTCCGATTGGATAATACCGACTGCCATCTGTCATGGGAGGCTCGGTGAGGGATTTTCCACGACATGAGGGAACAAGGTCCCGCCTGTTTCCTGAAGTGCAAATCGGCTACTGGATGGGCCTGCGCGGAAACGTAGGCTCCACCGCGTTTTGGGGTATCCGGGACGGTTTTGTTTTCCCCGAATGGGTCAACGTTGTTTTCATCTGGAATCGTCGGCGGCGGGCGCTTGATCTGTCGCATCGGATATGCCGTCGATGTCCTGATCGGATGCTGGCCGTGCCTACACGCCATGGGAACGGAATGCTTGCGGAATGTCTGGAAGGGTCCCCTGTACTGCTGTGTGGCTTGGGGAAGGTATTGGGGAACTGGGGAACAGGGGAAGTGTTTACGGACTGTCTGTGGATATTTTCGTCTTTCCTGTTTTCCCAGAAAATGAAATGAATTCCCTGTTCCCCGGATGGTGTTGGATTCCGGTAGGGAGTAAAGGGGAAGTGCCATTGGTACTTCCCCTCTGGTTCCCCGTTCCCGCAAGGGGCATCAGCCTCTGCCTATTCGGAGCGGATGATGCCCCCGCCGTTCAGTTGTGGCATCATACGTCCATGCCGTCGAATGCTCGTTGGTCGGGAACTACCAATTGGTCTGGCGGCAGTTCCAGCACGCCGGCTGCGAGCCGGAACTGCCACTTGCGTCCCTTGTGTCCGCCACCTGGGATAAGGGTCACGTCGATGCCCGCGGATGCCAATACGGGCAGTACGCGGGCCATGGACGCGCTCAACGACCTTGCCGATCCGGGCACTACCCGTTGTGTGCCCGCGTTCCCGCTGGCCAGCAACGTGAACGTAGGACGAAGCTCCGCGTACAGTTCCTCGCCGGTGAAAGTCTTGTCCTTCAGCTTGTCCCAGCGGTGGACGATGGCCATGTACACCGGATCGTCGGAGCCCTGCTCATGCTGCTCCATGTCCAACGTGCTTAGCCATGTGCTCTCGCCATTCGTGTCGAAGATCATGTCCACGGCGCGCAGCGTCATTTCGTAGTCGCGCAGTCGCGCGCCCAGGTTGTCCGACGGGATTTCGTCGTCATGCTCCATACGAAGCACGCGCTGGCAGGTCCGCCACAGCATCATCCGCAAGGCCGGGGACGATTCGTCCCAGATCCGCCAGAGCTTGGCTTCGGTCATGGACCGTGCGCTCGGCATGAGATCGATGTGGATCATCCTGGAGACGATGTCTTCGGGCAGGCGGCCTATCGAGATGCCGGTCAGGATCGCTTGGCAGTGGAGCCTCCAACTGGCCATCTCGGTCTGCGAATACAGCTTCCTTGTGGTGCTGACGCCGCCCGTGACCATGACGCAAAGAGTGTCGAATACCTTCTTGTCCATCTTGGATGCGTTGCCCAGTACGATTTGCATGTGCATGGAGGCGAGCATCTGCAACGTTTCGACGGTCAGGCACGCGGCGCTGATCTCCACGCGATTCGTCTCCGGGTCGGTCAGATCATGCAGCAGCAGACTCGTAGTGCTCTTACCGGATCCCTGCGGGCCTTCGAGCAGTACCAGCGGCGGTTGCGAACTTGGTCCGGCCGGATGGATGAGGCAGTGCACGGCAACCGCGATCAGCTGGGCTGCAGTGTTGTCGTCCTGGCGGATCAGATCGGCGAAGCGCCGGAATTGCGATTTGGGGTCGATGATGGGCAGAGGGTCCGGCATTTCGATCTTTTTCATCGTGGAACCACGTAGCCAGCATACGGAATCGGGCGTCCGTTCCACGGACAGGTTCGTCCGGTCGGCGCTGATGCGCAACGCGTTGCCGTCATCGTCTTTCAGGTCGTACCACACGTCATCGCCGATGCGGCATGCCCGCTGCGACAGGATGAGGGGATTCTTGGAAGCGATCTGCATCGCGTGCTGCAGGGCTGCGATCAAGTTGCGTTGCGTCGGCAACGTGTCCCTGTCCAATCGCGACGCCAATTGGAGCTCGCGATACAGTTCGCTGTTCGTGCTCGGCTCGAGCGGCTTCGCGATGCGGGACTTTTTATCTACCGCGTAGTACCTGTCTTCGGTCTGCGCGTCGTAGCCGAGGTCGTAATCTTTTTCCAACCGGGCGAGCAGTTCGATATCGTTTTCCGGCGGTATGGCATTGTCCTTCATGCCAGAACCTCCTTCCTGAGTGCGGAGACGAGCCTGGCGACGTCATCATCCGTCACGGTCGAAGGCCGTAGTTCGTGCCGCAGCCGTTCGGCGATGCCGGATCCCACCCTCGACCGGCAGGGATCTGGCATATCCGACTGGGGCGGTGGACAGTGGCCGATTGCCCATACCGCGATGGACTTGGCTTCTTGTTCCGCGGTCTCGATGCCGCCGGCGCGGTCACCGGCCACGAGCCGGACGAAACGTGGCATGGCCGACCGGATCAGTTTCATGCCGCCTGTGTGGCCCTTTGCCATGGCGTGCAGCGCGGCAACGGAAAGTTCCACGAACCCGTCGTGCCTGCAGGATTGGTGGAGACAGGGGTTGGAAGCCCAGTTATGCGCGAGCCCCCTCATATACGGGCATGGCGTGCGGTCGTCGGTGAGGGACAGCCACTCTTCGGGGTCCGTCGCCATCATGTCATTGTGAACGGCGGAGTGGGATGCGGTCAGCCGCGCGACCCATTTGTTCGGCAGCATTGGCAGTTCCTGCGGGCGTGGTGGTTCGCATGGCCGTCCGTCCGGGCCTGCCATGAAATACCTTTCCCCGCAAGGGTGGACGCTTCCCGGTGCGACGATGTACCGGTTCCCCGGCCAGATCAGGTCCAGTCCGGCTCCCGGCGCGGTCAGATGCGGCACGTTGGGCATGCGGTAGAGCAGATGACGGTATGGCGGATCGGTATGCCCGTTGGTCCAGGTGGCGGGAAGCGGGCCGAGTTCCCGTTCGAGCGCGGTGAGAACGACGGCGCCGTCCTCCTTGCGTTCATGGCCTGCCGCGGAGTCGACGTCGATCGCCATGACCATCATGTCGCCGGCATCGAGCGTCGGCAGCACGATGCCCACGTTCGCGTTCGGATATAAGGACTGCCATTCGTCAAGGTCGAATCCGCTGACGTGCTTGCGTGCCGTGCCATGGCGGCGGCTGACGAGCGGCCGCTTGCCTTCCAGTGGGATGGTGTCCATCCATCCGAGGGAACGCAGACGATCCGCCAATGCGCGGAAAGTGCCGTTCCCGGTGTGCATAGAGACAGGACAAGGTTCCATGTGAAGACCTCCTTCACTTGTGAATCCAGACCCGCAGGGTGCTGTCCACGCCCCGCGGGCCGTCCTTTGTCGAAAAGGACTGACCGCGTCTATGCGGACATCTCAAATAGAGATATCGATTGGAAGGACGAATGTTTTCCCGAATGGTTCGTTCGAGCCGCCGCAATCCAGACCCGATGGAAGAATCGGGATGTGTGCTTGAAGACATTGAGGAACAAGGCTCATATAAGTCAACGGGAATTGGGTGAGCTCGTGCACTTGAGTCAAGGGAACATCAGCGACTACGAAAGGGGTTCCAGAAAGATCGAAACCATGCCGGCCGGCAAGTTCGTCGAGATCCTGCGCGCTTTGGGAGGCGTCGATCCGTCCGTGCTGCTGGGACAGAAAGAGCCCGTCGTGAAAACGAATGCCGACGACCGTATCAAGATCGAGGCGGAGGATCGTTTGAAGTACGGTGACGATAACGGAAGCCCCGTTCTAGATACAACCGAAATTCGCGAGAAGGAGCAATACGACAGACGAATCGAGAAATTGGAAAGACGGTTGAAGCACCTGCAGCAACGGTTGGATGACGAGAAGGCGGAGCGTGAGAAATTCATATCCCAGTGCATTTCGTCAAGATCCATTTGACGATGTCCTGACGGGCTTATTTGCATAATCCTGCGATTTGTTTCCCGGGCACATCCTTAGTCGCTTTGGCGGCCGTCGGCGTTCCTGACGGTTCCCACGTATATTTCTATTGCCGGATGACATTTTAAAAGATGCGAGCACGCGTAAGCTGGATGCACCGTACAGTGAATCCACGGGGAAGGAGGCGATCATGGGCGTTCCGGTCGTGTACACGGATTTCGATGGCGTGTTGAACGCGTTCCCGGACGACAAGGTGCTGCGGCGCGGAGGCGTCGGCCACACCGGTTGGCTGAAGGACGGCGATCCGCGCAAGCCGCTGTACGACGCAGCGCGCGCGTTCCGCCTGGACGGCAACGAGCAGGCGCGCACCCCAGTCGGACGCTTCCGCATCCACTGGTCCACAGAGCTGACGGGCGCCATGTACCACCTCGCGGTGGATGGGCGCGCCGAACTGAACTGGCTGTCCACCTGGCAGCCGTACTGCGTGAACGTGTTGGATCCGATGCTCGGCTGGGACCCGTCGGTCGTCCATAACACCGTCTGGTACGACCCGGTCACCATGGAGCGGCGTCTGACGGGCAAATTGTCGACGGTCCTGTCGCGCGTGCGCGTGGAACGGGAGTCGGACGATCCGTCGCCGATCGTGTGGATCGACGACGAGGAATGCTATAGCGACGCCGTGGAGGAGGTCAGGGCCGAGAATCCCGCGGCGCCGGTGCTGATGGTCCGGCCCGACATGCACATCGGCATCAGCCGCCGACAGTGGGGGATCATCGAACGGTTCGTCGACGACTGGACCGGGTTCCCGTCCGTCACGTTCGACGACGAGGACGGCGGCCGCGCCGCGCGCGGCGGGCACGTCGGACTGTAGGGAGGAACGATGGGAGACGACGGAATCGAATGGGAGTTGGAGGACCTGGACGACGGCGTCCTGTACGACGTGTTCTACGAGTCCACGACCATGCTCGCCGGCAGGATGCTCGCCCAGCGGCGTCTGGCCGCGGTCCGAGGCGACCGGGACGGGGAGCGTCGGGCGGAGGCGGACCGGCGCGGGCTGCTGGCCGCCCGCGGCAAGGTCGGCCCGACCGACCGGAGGACCCTGATTGCGGCGAAGCGTTCCAATGACGCGGCCCGCGGGGCCCGCGCGGAGGCCGTCGCCCCATGGCATGCGGTCGGCGGGAGCCTCAAGGTCGACGTGGAGGGCATCTGGCGCGACGGCATCCGCCCCGTCGTCGACGCCGAGGAAAGGTCGGATAAGCCGTGCACGGTGTTCGTCGGCGGCCAGCCCGGCGCGGGCAAGACGCGCGCCACGCACCTGGTGCGCGTCTCGGGCCTGCATGACGGACCGCTCCTGCCGGTGAACGGCGACGACCTGCGCCAGTACCATCCCGACTACGACCGTCTGTGCGACGAGGAGCCGCTGGCCATGCCGGAGCGGACCGCGAAGGCGTCGGCCGCGTGGATACGCATGACCATGGAATACGCGGACGAGAACGGGATACCCGCCATCGTGGAGGGCACGTGGAGGAACGCGGCCACGGTGCTCGACGAGGCCGCGAACGCGAAACATGCCGGCCGGTCGACGCACGCGGTCGTGCTGGCCGTGCCGCCGGTCCTGTCGCGGCTGGCGATGCTGGAACGCTACTACCGGGACCGTTCGGTCGGATTGCCGGCGCGTTGGACGCCCGCTTCCGCGCATGACAACGCGGTGGCGAACCTGCCCGCCACGGTCCGCGCCGTCGCCATGTCGCCGTTGGTCGACAGGCTCACCGTGATCGACCGCGACGGCGGCGTCCTGTACGACGGCGCCGATCCGGACATGTTCGCCGGACGGTGGGAGGACGGGTTCCACAGGCCGTTGTCCGCCGCGGAGGCGGCCGACGCGCGCATGCGGCTCGCCAGGATCGGATCGTTGAGAAGCGTGCCGGGCGTCGGCACCGCATTGTCCGACCCGGTGGTGGCGTCCATCCGCCGGAGCCTCGACGACTTGGCCTAGAACCCCCACCGGCGGCACACGTCGACGAACGCCGCCAACCGCTCGCGTTCGCAGAGCGCCGCGAATGTGGTCGGCATGATGGCCTTCAGCCGTCTCTCGGCGCGTGCGCGTTCCGCGTCCAAGCCGTGCGGCCGTTCCGGCATCGGCGCGCCGTCGCGCGCGGCCGCGACAATCTCCAGGGCCCAGTCGTAGAGGGCCGTCGACGGCGACAGGGACGCGACGCGGGGGAGCGTCTCCATGGCGTCGGCCATGTCCGGCCAGTCGAAGGTCTCGGCGGCCTGGGCGAACGCGTACCGCGTCCGCCGGTGGAGGAGATGGTCCGGCGCGTCGAAGTCGGGCTCGTACGCCTCGAACAGGCGTTGGAACGTCACGTCGTCCACGGCCGTCGCGGCGAACCGTTGCGCTGGCGTGGCGTCCGGGCCGAGCCGGTGGGCCAGTGTCTGTCCCGCGGGCACGGGACGCACCTGGTCGGCGGTCAGGTGCTTGCAGAGCAGTCGCGGCGTCTGCAGGTCGTAGGAGGCGCCGTGGTAGTCGATGCCGACGATGATGCCGACACCGTCACAGTCCGCCATCGCGCGGCCGAACATTGCGAAGTCTCCCATGCCGTCCACTCTAGCCCTCGATGGCCTTCTCCACGCCGTCGGTGGCGGCGACGAGCCGGTCGAGCTCGACGTGCGTGTAGATCTCGTTCGTCGTGCTGACCCTGCTGTGGCCCATGATGGCGGTGCGGGTCACGTCGTCCAGCCCCAGCCGGTTCAGGATGGTCGCGGTGGTGTGGCGGGCGGAGTGGGGTACGTACTCGTGGTTTAGTCCGACGCGGTCCAGGGCCCGGTACCAGCGCCTGCGCTCCACGCTGCCCGTCAGGGGCAGTCCCTCGTCGTCGTGGAACACGAGCCCGTCGCCGTTCATGCCGTGGCGTTCGATGTAGGCGAGCAGCTGGTCGGCGAGGGCCTCGGGCAATGGTATGGCGCGGCGGCCCTTCTCGGTCTTGGGGCGCGTGCGGTACATGCCGTTGCCGAGCGGCGTGCATTCGACGCCCTTGGGCAGTCCCTCGACCTCGCGTTTCGTCAGGTGCTGGGCCTGCCATTCGACCAGGATGATGAGCCGGTCGCCGTCGCGCCTGAGTTCGTCTTCGGTCAGGCCCAGCCGTTCGCCCTGGCGCATGCCGGTCATGAAGGCCAGCATCCACATGAGCCGCCAGGTGTCGTCGGTCTCCGCGGCGATGAGGTCGGCGGCCTGGTCGGGCGTAAGGGCGGCGCGTTCCTTCAACGCCACGCGGGGCGCGGTGCCCTTGACGGCGGGGTTGCGTTCGATGACGCCCTCCAATACGGCGTCCTCCAGGGCCTTGTGCAGGGTGCGCCACGCGCTGCCCGCGGTGCCGGAGCTTTTGCCCTGCTCCTCCATGACGTAGCGTTCCATGCGGCGGAAGTGCGCGGGCTTGAGCTCGTCGAGCCTGACGGCGCCGATGGCGGGCTTGACGTTGCGTTCGATGACGGACGCGTACGTGCCCCAGGTGCGGGGTTTGAGGTGGGGTTTGCAGATGTCGTTCAGCCAGTGGTCGCACCATTCGGCCACGGTGGGCGGCTTCGTGTAGCCGAGCCGTCCGACGCGCTGGAGCTCGGCTATCTTTTCGTTGAGCCTGCGCTCCGCCTCGGCCCTGGTGGCGCCGAACGCGGTGGCGCGCCGGCGGTTCCCGGTCGCGGGGTCGGGCGGGAGCTCGCGGAACGCCTTGACGCGTCCGCGCTCCATGGTGAATCCTCCGGAGCCCTGCACGCGCCTGCGTTCGGGCGTGGGGTCCAGCCGTTTCGTCAGCTGGCGTATGATGGTTCTGGTGGATTCGGCGGTGAGCACGATCGGCGGGGTCTGGTTGGTGGAGTCGATGAGCGTCAGCGTGTATCGCGGCATGTTCGTCTTCCGGTTCATGCCCCGTGGCTATGCGCGCGCTGCACCTAATACTGCACCTAGTTGGCAGGTCCATGTCATCGCATGTCACGAAAAAGGGCGGCTGATAATTGCCGCGAAAGACCGCAAAAGCGTTGTCCCGCAACGCTTTTGCGGCTATATTACGCAGTTTCGGCGCGTCAAGCGGAAGACGGTTTCCTCGGCTTCCACATCTGACGGGCATAACCCCTGAGCCCTACTGGCGACTGGGTTTTTACCCTGTCAGTATAGTTCAGGTCTAGTTATGGTCTAGTTGTATTCCGAAAACACGACCCCCGCACGACTCGCAAGAGCCATGCGGGGGTCGTGTCTTTTCCGTTTACCGCGGCCGTTCGGACAGGCCGGCGATCCAGTCGTCCAGGTCGCGCCGCCGGATACGCTCGGTCGACGAATGCACCGGGCGATGAGGTTGTCGTGCTTGATGGCCGTACGCACTGCTTTCCCGGGTGATCCGGCGTTGTCATTTTCTTCCTTACGGATGACGCTTTTTCGCGCATGGTCAGGGACATGACCCCTGACAAAGTAGCGTCGTTCTTTCTTCGGCAACGGTCACATTGTGTCTGCTGATCCCGCAATGCGTCGTTTACGCTCCTATACTCGGCCGTATGTTGTTCCAAGCCGGATCTTTGCTACTCGTCATCATCAGCGTCTATCTGCTCAAACGCATCCATATCTTCTCGGACAAATCCTATAAAGTGGTGCAGGGCTTGGTATTCAACCTCACCCTGCCTTGCGCCATCGTGATGAGCTTCGCCACGAACAAGCATTCGATGAACCTGCTATGGCTGGTGGTGTTCGGATTGTTCGCCTGCATGATCCCGTTGTTCATTGTGTACTTCGGGTCGCATGGCGATGAGCCGCGGTATCGCGCCTACCAGATGCTTAACGCGTCCGGATTGAACATCGGCGCGTTCTGTCTGCCGGTGGTACAGACCTTCATGGGGCCGAGCGCCGGTCTGCCGGTCATCATGCTTGATATCGGCAACGCCATCATAGCCACCGCCGCATCCCTGACCATCACCCGTTCGCTGCTGCATCTGGGAAGCCCGACCAAAAACCTGCCGTTGAGCCTGAAAATCAAGAACATCGCCCATGACTTCTATTCGTCGATTTCGTTCGATTGCTACATGCTCATGCTGGTGTTCATGTTCGCCGGCTGGAGTGTGCCGCAATGGATAGTCACGCTCATCACACCGTTTGCCAACGCCAACGCGTTCGCCGCGATGGCCATGATCGGTCTCATGATGGAGATTCCCGACAACCACAAGGACCGTTCGGAACTCGGCAAGGTCATCGCATGGCGTTTCCTGTTCAGCATCGTCATCGCGTTGGCCGCTTGGTTCCTGCTGCCGCTTGACGAGCGTGTCCGCGAAATCGTGGTGTTGGCCGCATTCGCTCCGGTGACGATCTTCTCCACGAAATTCACCGACTCGTTGACGGGCAACGCCAAACTCGCCGGCTTCTCGCTGACCGTCACCGCGGTCATCGGATTGACGATTATGACGATCCTGCACGCCGTCCTGCCGGTCGCCTGACGGTTTGGAGACCGACGGAATCACCCCTCCTCGGCGACCACGTATATCGGACGGTCCTTGGACTCTATATACGTCTTCGCCAGATATTCGCCAAGCACGCCGAGGGAGAACAGCTGCAATCCGCCCATGAGCAGTATGACGCAGATCATGCTGGGCCATCCCGCAACCGGATCTCCGAACATCATCGCCCTGACCACGACGAACACGATTCCCGCGAACGCCAGGAGGCAGAACAGCAGCCCAATGATCGACGAGAAGACAAGCGGGACTATGGAGAAGCCGACGATACCCTCAATCGAGTATTTGAGCAGCGAGAGGAAATTCCATTTGCTTTTTCCCGCGGCACGTTCGACGTTCTCATATGAGATGCAATGGGTTTTGAACCCGACCCAGGAGAAAATGCCTTTGGAAAAGCGGTTGACTTCCTTGAGTGAGAGAACCGCATCCACGAATCGTCTCGTCATGCAGCGAAAGTCGCGCGCCCCATCGACGATCTCCGTTTCCGACATTCTGTTGATGATCCGGTAGAACATGCGCGCGAAAAAACTGCGGACGATCGGTTCGCCACGGCGCGTCTCACGACGTGTGGCGACGCAATCGTAGTCCGCGTGCCCGTCGAGGAACTCGATCATCTGGGGGAGCAGGGACGGCGGATCCTGCAGGTCGGCGTCAAGCGTGGCCACGAAATCGCCATTGGCCGCGCGCAATCCCGCGTATAAGGCGGATTCCTTGCCGAAGTTCCTTGAAAAGGAAACATAGTGCACCTGCTTGTCCTGCGCGCGCAGCTTTTTCAGAATATCCAAGGTGGAGTCGGTGGAACCGTCGTCAACGAACACGTATTCGACCTGGACTCGCAGCCGTTGACGGAGTTCGTTGGCCGCTTTCCGCGTTTCCCTGTAGAACAGCGGAATCGATTCCTCCTCGTTGTAGCATGGCACGACGATGCTCAATACGCGTTCGTGCGCCGCATCGCCCGGAATCTCCTGTTCATACATATCCGCGCCTCCTTGCTTCCATGCTTCGCAATCCCGTTACGCCGTCCATGGTACGAGCGTGTTCGTACACATCATCGCTGCGGGCCGGAAGGCGCATATGAGATGCGGTCACCGCTGGCCGTGCGCGTCGATGATCCGTTCGATTTGGTCCAGATCAGATGCGAAATAGATGCCATGCTGCCGTTCCACGGTGGAGAAGCCCACGTCGATCATCCGCTGCAGAAACGCTTTCATATCGTCGTAGAATCCGTTGAGATTGTAGAAGATGCACGGCTGGGACAGTTGGTCCAGGCAGATCTTCGACACCACTTCGCTGACTTCCTCCAACGTTCCCGTACCGCCGGGGAAGGCGATGAACACGTCGCCCAGCTCGATCATGCGCGTGCGGCGTTCTGTGATATTCGGCACGATGGCCAGTTCGGTCAGGCCTTTATGCGCCACGCCTTGGTCGGCGAACATCTGCGCCTCGATGCCGGTCACCTCACCGCCGTGCGCCAGCACCGTATCGGCTATCACAGCCATCAGGCCCTCATCCGAGCCGCCATACACGAGACGGTCGCCATTGCCGGCGATCCATGCGCCCAATTCCTCGACGGCCTTCCTGTACGACGGGTCGTTGCCCTCATGGGCTCCCAGATATACGGTGATGTTCATTTATCGCCTTTCCAACGTGATTGCCTTGTTCGATCCGTTGACTGTCGTGCCGACGATTCGGTAATGCCTGGTTTCGGGGATCTTCTCGCCGCCACGGACAAGATAGGTCACTCTTTCGGTGTCCAGGTCATCGATATGACGTACTTGCGCGGGACTGCCGTGCAGCGGCGCGTAACCGCCGCGCGTGCTCACCTCGCCGTCCTTCAGAAAATGGTAGTTGCCGCATGAGCGGAAATAGTATAGGGATTCAATATAGTCGAATTCGCTGGATGCCACCACCGCGTTATCCGCGTCGCAGGCCACGGTGCGTGCCGTCCGCGCGGTTTGCGGCGTGGTCTGCTGTTCGTAGATGTAGTTTCCTTGGAACGCGAAGCCGATGGAACCGCCTGCGAGTACCGCGATCGACAGCAGCCATGCGCTCCAATGACGCAGGAAGCGGGTGGCTTTGCCGCAAAAGTCCCCGGCACCGGTCTCCCGCGTGCCAAGGACGATGCGCGAGCACAGCAATCCCAGGAACATATAGCTGAACGGGGCGAATGGGCACACGTAGCGGATGGTGAAGAATCCATAAGGTGCGGTAAACGGTTCGCGGACTGCCGCGAAAACCAGCAGCAGCGACAATGGGACGAACGCGAAAAACGCCAGATGCCGTGCCGCGCGTCCGCTGTCGGCGCGATCTTCGGCGGCCGCCACCGACCCGGCAGCTGATGGTTCCATGCCGGACCGGACCGTGGACCCGGCCGTATCGCGCAAACGCGACGATCCTGCGATCAACACCGCCAACATTGCCAGAAGCGCCACAGTCATCCCCGAAGTCAAGCGTTTGGCATCGAAGCCGGTCGTGAGAATGGAAAACACCGAAGTGAGTTCACTCAGATTCATGGTCTCCTTCAACGGGGGCAAAGCCGAGGAGGAGAACTGGCCGACCGCGGAAGAAATCCATGGAATGTACAGCGCCACGGCGAGCGCGTAGGGAATCAGCATGCGTGGGAAACGACGCGCATGGCCATGACGGCGTAACGCGACGTACAGCCATAACACGTGTGTCATCCACACGAATGCCATCATGTATTGCGAGTACATGCCCAACGCCACCACTATGGCGTAGGCGATCCACCATCGTCGATCGGCAATCCTGCGAAGGGCCGTCGAACCTCGTCCCGACCGACGCCGATCCGGACGCATCCCATCCTCGCGCATCGCGCGCAGCAGCAGATACGTGCCCAGCACGGACAGGAACGGGATCAACGAATACATGCGAATCTCATACCCGTACCGAAGCATCAGCGGCGCGAACACCACAAACGGCGAAGCCAACAGGGCATGGCGCTCGCCGGCCATGAAACGGAGCAGAACCATCGACATCAGAACAGTCAACCCGCAGAACACGCAGCTCATCGTACGCAATGCCATGACATCCGAGCCGAACACCGAAATCCACATGCGCAGCAGCAGATAATAGAGCGGCGGATGCACGTCGACCTTCAGCAGATCCATCATTCGGGCGAATGGCTGGCTCTCCACAATGAGCGTATACTCCTCGTCGAACCAGATGGAACGGCCGACGCCCAGCGCGAACGACCCGCAGGCGGCGGCGATCGCGCATACCGCCGTGACACAGGCAAAACGATGCTTCGAAACGGATTGTCCTATCGACATGGTGTGGTTTCCCTTTTCATTGTCCAAACATATGGTGGAACGTCGGTCCTTGAGAATGCCATGGCCATGGTCGGAATCGGCGTATCCCATCATTCCCATGCCGCATGGCGTATGCGGCATGTCAGCGCATCACCAGACCGCCGTCGACATGCAGGGTCTGTCCCGTGATGAACGCGGCATCGTCTCCCACGAGCATGGCCACGGCGCCGGCGATGTCCTCGGCGGTGGCGAGCCTTCCAAGCGGCGTGGAGGCGATGATGCGCTCGCGCATGTCCTCGGTGGTGGCCCGACTCGAATCGGTGCCCACGGTCAGTCCGGCCGCGATGGCGTTCACGGTCACGCCCCAAGCGCCCGCCTCCTGCGCCAAGGACCGGGTGAAGCCCACCAACGCGCCTTTGGTCGCGGTGTAATCGTGATAAGGCACGATGGGGGAGTCGACGAGGTTGCTGGATATGTTGATGATGCGTCCGCCGGCCTGACGTCGCATCTGCGGCAGCACGGCCTCGCAGGTGTTGTACGCGCCTTTGAGACAGCCTTCGAGCTGCGCCGTGTAATCGGACCATCCGATCGAGCCGAAGGTTTTGCGGTTGCGCGGATCGAACGAGTAATGCGCGAACGCGTTGTTGACGAGAATGTCGAGACCGCCGAACGTGGTGACCGTGGTGGACACCATGCCGCGCACCTGCTCGGCGTCGGTGACATCCGCCTTGCATGTGATCACGCGACCGGCCGCATCGCAATCGTCCATGATCCGTTGCGCGCACTGCCGGGCACGCTCGTCGTTGCTGACATAATCGATGACCACGCACGCTCCCGCACGCGTCAGACGGCGTGCGATCGCCGCTCCGATGCCACGGCTTGCGCCAGTGACCACCGCCACACGTCCGGCAAGCGGCGCGTTTTCAGACTGCTGCATAATGAGGATTTCCTTTCGATTCGGAAAAACGTTTCGTAAGAATTCGCGCGATCATTCGACGTCCATGTCGAAGCCGTCGCAATACGTGTCGGTATTGCGTTCGATATCGACGGCATGCACCAGATCAAGCAGATTGAAGCCGCCGTCGTGATGCCAGCCGGATTTCGCGCGATTCATCTCGCCTACCGGGCAGATGCGGTCGATGCCGGTCTCGCCGACGCGTTGCGCCACGTCGAACAGCCGGTCCGGAGCGAGCGCCACACCGCAGGTCTGCAACCATTGCGCGTAAGGGCGCAGCGTGGGCAGCGCGTCCTCGACATGGTCCACCGCCACGATGTTGACGGTGCGGTTCAGTGGTGTGGACAGCGAGTCGGCCATGCCGATGGACGGATAGTACAGCACCGTCCAGTCGGTGCCCGAACGCGACTGCACCACGAACGGGTCGTCGGACGGCGCATCATCCGCGTTGCCGGCCGCGGCGGCCATCTGGCCGGCGCCCAGCATCAGCGCTTTCATCTGCGCGGTGGAACGCAACCGCTGAATCGCCATGGACTCCTCTTCGGACGGTGTGGAACGGGGATATTTGCGCTGCTGCCCGTCCAATTCGCTGGCAAGCAGTTCGGCGACCTGCGCCGGAGACATCGCGCCGCCACGTTCCACGAACATGGTTTGCGGCGCCAGACAGCTTTGCTGGTCGTATGTGGCCACGTCGATCGCCATACGATGCACGGTGCCGGCATACAGGTCGGCGCGAAGCGCCTCGCGGCCGATCAGCGAGAAGCCGATTTTCGCGCCGTAGCTGAGGAAAGGCTTTCCGGCACGTACGCGCGGGCGAATCTCCTCGGTGGTGTGCGACGAACCGTACGCGACCACCGCATCCGCCTCGCCAATCGCGGCATCCTCCAAATCCACGGTGCCGCCACGCCAAGGCACAATCGCCAAAGCGTCCGCCATATCGGGGTCGACGCTTGCCAGGGAACGGGCGAACAGCACCGGCATCAGCGGCTCGTCGAACGACGATTTGCCGAGAATCGCGCTTTTCGTCAGCAGACCCATCGTCATGCTCCACACGGGAATGCCCGGCACATTGCTGGAAAACACGTGGAACGACAATTCCGGACCGTACAGCCGCGTGTATCCGCCCGAACGGTTCGGGCGATACTCGTCAAGCATCTGCGGGCAATTCAACTCGTCATCCACGAAACGCAGCAGCTCACGCCGACGGAACATGCGCATGTACCGCTTCAATTCGATACGCACCATGGACGCGTCATAGCCGGTGACCGCGGGAATGAGCCGCTCCGCAAGCCGACGTTCCGGATATTCCGGATCCGTCCACAATTCTACGGCGCGCGCGATCACATCGACGATCCCGTCCGTGGAATACCGCGCCAGTTTCTCGGCGCGATGCCGCCGCACCGACGCCGCCAGCGCATGCACGGCATCGGCGTCGAGACGGGGGAAACGCAACGTCGCCGTGCCGCCATCGGACGCCGTGACGTTGCGTGTGTCGAAATCATGGAACTCGAAATCCCGCGGCGCGTGGAAAATGTCGACGTCGCTCATGCGTTGGCCGCCATCACCTCGTCGACGGTGATCGAACAGCCACGCGCCTCGGCGCCCTTCGCACGACCGTTCAGCACATAGCCATGTTCGGTGCGCACACCCAGATCCTCCGTCAGAATAGCCAGGCACGAATTCCAATTCGCCAGATCGTAATGCGCGATCACACCCTGCTCGCCATCGGCGACCGGCGTAAGCGAAGCCGGATCGAGGAACACCGAACGCACCCACGACGGCGTGGCTTTGAGATAATTCGACGAACCATCCGTGTAATAGGACAGGATGTTCTGATCGTAGATCTGCGAACTCAACTCCGTCATGCCATACATGTTCACGCAATGCGAGCGCTTCACGCCGAACACTCGTTCGAACGCCGCATACAGGTCGTCGACCGTCATGTCGGTGCGCGTGCTTTTGAAACCGCCCGTATCGAACACGCGGGAATCGGCGGCCAGAGCGTAGGTCTTGCCCTGCTTGTCCAGATAATCCAGCAGATACAGGTAGGCCGAAGACGCGCCCATCAGCATCACCGGCTCATTGTCGGCTGAAGCCTTGTCGAGGAAACGCTCGACACCGGTGAAATCAAGACCATCCTCATGGAAGAAGAAGCCACTGCCGTCGGCGCCGCACTCCTGAACGGCACGGGTCAGATACCGTGATAGCGACGAATGCTTGTTCATATCCCATGCGGGGGAGAGCACCGCGATGCGGATGCGCTCGCGGTCGGGCATGATGAAATGCCTGAACGGCACGATCATCGATTCGTCCCATACCTCAAGATCGGGATGGAAATTGCGGCCACGTTGACCGGGATGCGTGGTGCCGCTGGTGGTGAACACGGCCTCGCAATCATTTTCCGGCACGGAGGTGAGCGTCAGCATCTTGAAGCCGTCGACCGGCATGGGCGGAATCCGCATCCAGCTGGAGAGCGTCTGCGGAGTCACGCGTTTGGACATGCAGTAGGCGCGGTAGGGGAGATTATGCTCGAACTGGAAGGAGAAGATGCGTCTGGCCAGCTTGTCGAACGCATCATCCGGCGCTTTGTCGCAACCGTATCGTGATATGAAGTCAAGCACCTCCCGCTTGATGTCCGCCTTCTGCTCGTCGAGTGTTGCAGATTTCTGCGATTGCTGTGCCTCCATGTGGTGTCCCTTTCGTATGTCCTTATATACAATTCCGATGCCGTGGCTGTGCCGATTATTCCGTTTGATTCGTGCGTTCCGCCGTCCTTGCACGTCGTACGATCATATCCGGCAGATCGATGATGAGCGCCTTGAGAATCACCACGCTGAAGGCTCCGACCAGGATCGAGTTCGAGAAGAACACATGCGCTCCGCCCTCGAGTCCGCTGAGCGCGTTCGGCAGGGCGATGCCGAGCAGCAGGGAAAGCCCTATCACCACTTGGTTGCGATCGTTGCCTTCCACTTTGCGCAGCGTGTTGAAGCCGGTGCTGATAAGGCTGGCCGCGGCCGGTAGGAAGATGCCGCCGATCACAGGGGACGGGATAAGAGAAAGTACCGCGCCGGCCTTCGGAATGAATCCCAGGACCACGAACACCACGCCTGCGATGATCACCGGCACACGGGTGCGTGTCCTGCCTTCGTCGGTGACCTTGAGCAACGCGACGTTTTGCGGATATGCGGTGGTGGTGAAGCCGCCAATCAGCGAGGAGATAGCCGATCCCGCAGCCTCGCCGGCAAGCCCATAGCGCACCTGGCGATTCTCAAGCTTCGTTCCCTGAATCTCCGTGGCGGCCTGATATACGCCGAGCGCCTCCATGATGGCCACCAGGTATGCGATGAGGAAAGGCACGAAAACCGCCGCGTTGAAATCGAAACCGCCATATGGCATGAATTTCGGCAGGCCGAACCACGGCTTGGACGACACTTCGGAGAAATCCGCCATGCCGAACGCCAGCGACATCGCCGTTCCCACAACCAATGCGATCAGATACGACAACGCTTTCGCCATGCCCTTGCCGAATTGGGAGAGCGCCACTACAAGAACGCAGGTGACTATGGAGACGGCCAAGGTCTTCGGGTCGGCGAAACCTTTGTCGCCAGGCGCTCCGCCAAGGAATTCACTCAGCGTGAAGCTCGACAGCGACACGCCAACGAGGAAGATGACCACGCCCGATACGATCGGAGCGAACAGAAACCGTAGCTTCTCTATCACGCGTGTCAGGCACAGCACGAGGAAGATCAGCGAGCTGATGAAGATGGACGTGCCCGCCGCGGCAAGAGAGCCTGCCGTGCCCGCTGCAATCATCAGCGCGTCGAATGCTGCCGAAGGACCCTGCACGATGGGAAGGCGCACCAGTTTCGTGGCCTGGATAAGCGTGACCAGGCCGGAGACGATGAAAATGGCGTTCACCATGTTCGACGACAATGCCAACGGCAGACCGATGGCGCCCGCCACGAACACCGGATCAAGCCACACGTTTGATACGAGCACATGCTGCAATCCCAGCAGGGCGTTCTTCGGCGTGACCTTCTTTTCGGCTGACGAACCGGCTTCCGCCACGCTCGTTTCGGTTTTCTTTCTGGTTGCGGCATCGCCGTGCGGCTGCGTCTGCGTCGATGGCTTTTCGTTGGCCATGGTGTCCCTTCTCGACTTCCATTGGGTATGTGCACAAGCCGAAATACAACGGAGATCGTCTCTACGGGACGCGACGCGTTTTGCCGGTACTGTTCCTACGCAAGCATTACCTTGATCAGGTCAAGGGTCCGGGCGGTCGCCCGTCTCAGCCGTATTCGGCACCCCTGTACTTCGACGCGCCCAATCATAACGCCACCGTCCAACCGAAACAGGAAAAAATACGGCATGCGTGTCCGTTGCATGGGGACGCATGCCGTATTTCTTTCGAGAAGCTGCCGACGCTTATCTGCGACGCCTGATGGGAGCCAGCTCGAACACCTCGTCGGACGTCTTCGCCACTTCCGGACTGTGCGTGACGATGATGACGCAACGATGCCCATCATGCGCCAACGTTCGGAAAATACCCATGATGTCGTCCTGGGTGGCCAGGTCGAGATTGCCGGTCGGCTCGTCAGCGACGATGATGGAAGGGCCGCAGCTTAGCGCGCGGGCGATCGCCACACGCTGCTGT
>OMCF01000021.1_pt1 | contig 84571 bp, 69 predicted proteins | sample 1673791 | NCBI WGS metagenome assembly OMCF01 (sample SAMEA103958127, study PRJEB25191) | human gut metagenome | biome: human-associated habitat [ENVO:00009003]; feature: intestine environment [ENVO:2100002]; material: feces | place: Germany | collected 2013/2015
TTCTCGAGTCACCTTCTTTGGTGAATCTCGGCTGGGCGGCACTTGACACGCTTGCATTGCTACCAGGTGTTCCATCTTCGGGATATGCCCGGCGTGGAGTTGAACTAGCGTCTTATTTAAAAAAGGCAGACAAAGCGGTTGATGTATACGCTACATGGAGAGATGCAGAGAACGCATTGAGGCATTCAATGAATAGTGTGATTAGCCAAGGAAGTCGAACTATTGTTACGAATAAAGGTATAAGAATATGCGATGCACTTAACATTGAATTGAAAGCCGTAGGAGAAGCAAAATATGGTTATCAAAGCCTGTCTGCATTTATTAAGCGCGAAATTGAAAAAGATAAGTGCTTAATGAGACAGGGATATACTGTGGAGTGGCATTTCTATAGAAGCCAAATAACAGGAAAGGGCGGGCCATCTAAACCGCTAAGAGCTGCACTTGAAGCTGCATGTATTAGAATAATTGAACATTATTAAGGGGGAATCGTCTTATGATTATTCCGTATGAACTGATGGATTATATGCCATTTATCCCTCCGGCTGAATTACAAAAGAGTAACTATGAGTTTACCAAAAAAGAGGCCAGTCAGTATTATGAGTGGTTTGTGTCGAATGTTGATGAACGTGCAAACTACTTGAGAGATTTCATATCTGAAAAACAGAATATAGAACCTTCAAAACTGGACTTTTCACCCGATTCACTTATTCTCGTTTGGAAGTGGTTTTTAAGTGTCGTATCGGTGGAGCGTATTTCGGAAGAAGAATTGACCGCAGTGAAGAGAATATATGCTGGAGTGCCTCAGCCTATGTTTGATGAACTTGTAAAAGAACGCTCTTTGCGATTGAATGTAACTGCGGAATATGTTTTGCGCGATATAGGTATGTATGTCTCAAAAATGTTCATTGATAATTATTCGGGCCTGACTTGGAAATTGAAACTTAAGCCGAAAAGTGACGTACATGCTAATCTTCCTGTTATAGTCGGGTTCATTGATGATAATCCAGCATATGAGAAACCATATTATCCGGAACTTGAACCGGTTGATTTAGCCCGCACTCCAGCATTGAAACTAATACGAAAGCCTTTTGAAGCTCCTCAAAACGATGATTTGTTAAACTGGTGCAATATGTGGATAGGATGGATACCTAAAGAATACTAAGCGTTAACGTAATAGCGAGGAAAAATCAAATTCGCAGGAGTATATCGCCTGATATGCTCCTGCGTTCCTTTTAATTGACAGAAGAGCGTGTACGGTGTACAATAAATAAGGAAAATCGTTATTTGTTGACAGACCATACGTTTTTTGAGGAATTCTATGAAAACTCGGACTACATATAGCAATTTTCAAATACAAATATTCATTGTGTTCATTGCCGACTCGTCGGGCAACCTGATCTATGGCGATAATTGCTACTACGACAGCAACGGGCGATTGGTCAAGATTCTCGATTCGGGCAGCTCAACGACGACGCGCGCGACATATGGCTACGACCAGCAGGGGCAGCTTACCTCGGCGACGGTCGGCGGAACAAGTTATACCTACACTTATGACACCGCGGGCAATATTCAGAGCAAAAAAGTTGGAAGCACGACGACCAATTATACCTACGGCAACAGTGCGTGGCGCGATCTGCTGACGGCGTACAACGGCGGCTCGATCACCTACTCGGGCGGCAACCCGACGAAGTATTACGACGGCAGCACGTTCACGTGGACGCAGGGACGCAGACTGGCAACGGCCAAGGTCGGCAGCACGAACATAAGCTATACCTACGATATGGCCGGTGTTCGCAGCAGCAAGACCGTGGGTTCGACGAAGTATAACTTCACGACCCTCAGCGGACTTGTTACGCGGCAGACGGGCGGCGGCAAGACCATCGACTTTGTCTACGACGAGAACAACCAGCCGCTGGCGATGAAGTACAATAATACGTTGTACTACTACGTCCTCAATGCTCAAGGCGACGTTGTCCGCATAGTCAACAGCAGCCGCAGCGTTGTCGCAAGCTATACCTACGATCCCTGGGGCAAGATAATAAGCAGCAGCGGAACACTTGCGGATATAAATCCTCTGCGTTATCGCGGTTATTATTACGATTCAGAGACAGGTTTTTACTATCTCCAGTCGCGCTACTATGACCCCGAGATCGGGCGCTTCATAAACGCCGATAGCTACGCCTCCACCGACGCAACCGGCCTCCTGAGCACCAACATGTTCGCATATTGCGAGAACAATCCTGCTATGCGCATTGACCCGACAGGTGAAGTGTTTTGGGACGTATTTGATGTGTTCATGGCAGCCCTGAGCTGGGATGATTTTCTCGAGTCACCTTCTTTGGTGAATCTCGGCTGGGCGGCACTTGACACGCTTGCGTTGCTGCCCGGTGTTCCTTCTTCGGGATATGCCCGGCGTGGAGTTGAGGTAGTAAGCTCAATATCTCATGCCAATAAAGCAAAAGATGTGGCCAAGGTTGGCTGGAAAGTCGGAGACGATATATCCAAACTGACAAGGGCGGGGAACGTACCATCGTGGTCAACTGTACGACAGAGATATTGGAAAAACGAGGCGCTCACTAATTTCAAAAAATACTCCCCAGAGAACTTAATGCGCATGAGTCATGGCAGAGCACCATTGGTGAAATATGAGAAGACAGGTGAGTTTTATCCTATGGAGTTACATCATCCAAATGGCAGAGAAGGGAAAAATATGTTTTGCTTTATAAAAGTGACTCCATGGGAACATGATATACTGGATCCGTATCGACATTTCAGACCATAGGAGGTAGAAATGATACCGACTGACAGATTTTTTGACGGAAAAACAAAGACTATATATGAAGGAAAGCTATATTCAAGATTATATACAGTAATTGATGCACCAGGTAAATACTGCCTCAGTTTCGAGTTTATATCAACAAACTCTAAGTATGAACAGTATATAGGTCTAAGCATGTATTGCTTTAAAGGAGCAGTAAAGCTAAATGGTGAAAAAGTAAAGCTTAGAAAGGGCGTGTTCAGTGGAATGAAATTTTCCGAAGAAACAGCGCCCAAACAATTCACAGTAGAAATGATTGTCGAAGAAGGCGAGGTGAATGTGTTCAATGGCGCGGACGGCTGGATAATGGATACTATCCATAATGCAGAGCAAGCCACACCTGCCATGATAGTTGAAAAAAACGGCGAAAACAGCTATGTATTTCATTGCAACGACTACGTTTATGACGATGACTTTGATGACTTGGTGTTCAGTCTTGAGGTAACTAAACTGGAATAGAGTCAGGTCAAGTATAAGTACACGAACCTGTCCACGGGCAGCAGCGCACGAATTTGATGAAAGTTAACTATAAAGACAACAATTGAAAAAGTAATGCAATTTTGCATACAAAAAGGCCATCCGCGGATGCGGATGGCCGAATTGCTTTTTGGGGGAGTATCAGACGGAAGCGCTGCTTGCGCGGTAGATCAGAGTGACTGCCTGACCGCGGGTGCAGGTCGCGTTGGGAGCAAAGGTCGTTGCGGTGGTGCCCTTGGTAACGCCGTTGGCAACTGCCCATGCAACTGCGTCTGCGCAGTAGGAGTTTGCCGCTACGTCAGTGAAGTCGGTGCCGCTGGTGACCTTGTCGTCGCCGCTTGCGCGGAACAGGAAGGTTACGATCTGGCCGCGAGTGCACACGGCGTTCGGATCGAAGGTCTCGGCGGCCGTGCCGTTGGTGATGCCGGTGGAAGCCGCCCAGACGATCGCGTCGCGGTAAATGCTGCTTTCCTTAACGTCGGTGAACGGATTCTTCAGACTACCGACGCTGGGAGAACCGGCAGCGCGGTACAGGAAGGTTACGATCTGCGCGCGGGTGCAGCCGTCGTTGACGCCGAAGGTGTCGGCGGTTATGCCGTTTGTGACCTTGTTCTCAACCGCCCAGAGGATCGCGTCGTAGTAGGGGCTGCCGGACTTGACATCCTTGAACGGATTCTCGGCCGGAGTGGGCTCGGGATCGACGGCAGGAAGCTGATCGACGGGGATGACCGCGTTGACGGAGCCGTTGTCGAGAGTGATCTGATAGTTCTGCGAGTATCTTGCCTTGCCCTGCTCGTAGGTGTAGATGACGAGGGCGAGGGTGTGGCCTTCCTCAACGGTGTAGAGGTTGGGCTGGAGGTAGATGGTGTAGTCGTGGTTTTCGCCGACCTTCAGAGCAACCTTGGTGTCGGCCGAAGCGGAGTTGTAGCCTGCGCCGGGGTTACACAGATCCATCCAGCCGCGAGCGATGATCTTGTAGCTGACGTCGCTTGCCTTGAGCTGCGCGTAATCATAGTTGCTCAGGCCGCCGCCCATCCATGCGCCGTTTTCGGTGAGGTCCTTGGGAACATAGCTGCCCTCGGTGTTGAATGCTTTGAAGGTCTCGCCTTCGGGAGCGATGTCAACGAGCATTGCGCTGACCATGAGCGCGTCGCGGTCGATAAGATCGGCTGCGTCGGGCAGGGAAACAGTCACGCCGCTGCCTGCTGCGCTTGCAACGTAGTTGTCGTGATCAAGCGCGCTGAGGTCAAGCTCGGGAGAAACTGCGTTGTCGTGATCGACGCCGCCGCGCGGAGCGTTGGGAGCGTCGTAGTTATCAACGCTTGCAGAGAAGTTAACGGCGACCGAGCCCTTGATGACCGTGTCGGCCTTGACGGGCATGGTGTACATTGCGCTGACTGCGGTATCGCCTTCGGTGAGCTTATCTCTCCAGTTGCGGCTGTTGATGCCGAGGGAGGAGTAATCGCTGTTTATGGTGGTGCTGCCGGTCTTGCCGGAGGAAAGGGTCACACTCTTTGCGGTGTCCCAGCTGTCATAGGTGTGCCATACGGAAGCATCGTGGCTGTCCTGAGCGGTGACTGCCGCCATGTTTTCTGCGCCGTTTTCAACGCCGCACAGATAGTGGCTGAACCAACGGTTAAGGACATTGTTGTAGCTTTCGCCGTCAATGTAGAACTCGAGGTTGCCGGCAGGGTAGCTGGGAGTGAGGTGAGCGTCCTGGTGGAGCAGGAGCTTTACGTTTACGCCGGCCTTCTGGTATGCCTGATACATCAGGTCAAATTCCTTGGTGCGGACGTTGTCGTCGTTGAGGCCGTGAACTATGAGTGCAGGGCACTTGATGTTCTCTGCGTCAAGAGTGTAGTCACGGGTAGCCCAGTGCTTGGAGTAGTCGCCGTTGGTGGCGAGCTGATCCTGCTGGATCTGATACAGATAGTTGCCGTACTTCTCGGCGATGGTAGCGTAGTCGGCAGGATCGAGGTAACGGCCGTTGCAGTACCATGCGAGCATCTCGGAATAGCTTGCCGACCATGCGCTGGTGGAAATGCCCTGAGAGTTGGTGTACTCATACCAGCTTGCGATGCCTGCTACGGGGACGATGGTCTCGAGGCCGGCAACGCCGGTGGTGGCCAGACCGAACTGAGTGGTGCCTGCATAGGAGCGACCGGTCATGCCGACCTTGCCGCTGGACCAGTCTGCCGCGATGGTGATGTTGCTGGTCTTGTCGGTGTAGGCTACGCGATCGCCGTGCAGCCATTCGATGACGCACTTGAACGCATCGATCTCAAGATCGGTGCCGCAGGTCTCGAAGCCGTCCGAGCCCTTGGTGCCGAGACCGCCGCACTCGACGACGGCAAAGCCGCGCACGAGGTAGTAGTCGTACCACTCGAGATCTTCGTAGTCGTACATGCCCTCGGAGGGGTTCCAGTAGTACCAATCTGCGCTGTTTGCGTTCGCGGCGGCCTGCGCGGTGGTTGCGCTGCCTGCCGGAGTGCGTGCTGCCGGCTGGCTGTAGAGCTTGGAAATGTCATAGCTCTCGCTGCCGAGATTTTCGCCGGGGCTCATGGAATCGTTGCAGCCGGTGATGTAGGGGCGAGCTTCGTAGATGGTAGCTGCCTTGTAGTTGCCCTCGACTGCCGCACGGGGAACCTGAACAACGGCCTTGACGAGGTCGAGCTTGCCGTCATCGTCGGTGTCGTAGTTGGTCTCGACGTATACGCAGTAGCGGATGATGTCGCTGTCGGCATTGCTGTAGCCGGTCTCGACAGAACCGGTGGTGTACGGGAATATGGGCTGAGCCATACCGTTCATGTAAAGCGGCTGGAGCTTATCGGCATGCAGTGCGTCGTACATGGTGTTGGCAACTGCCTTCATCTGACGGTAAGCGTCAAGGGTGCAGGCCGCGTCGGTGTCGGTATCGGCACTGATCATGCCCATGCTGCGAGCCAGAGCAAGATAGTCGGCAGGGAAGGTGCCGAGCTGCTTTTCGCTCATGCCCGTCCAAAGCAGCAGTGCGCGCACTGCGTCTGCAACAGACAGCTCTTCGCTTGCGGAAGCGCCGTCGGGGATGGTGATGCTGCTGTCAATGTCTGCAAGATCCGCATAAGTCAGCACGTCGCTGCTGTCTGCCGGCTCGGCAAAGGCTGCGCCGGGCAGAACGGAGAGGATCATGACAAGGCTCATCAACAGAGCAAGAAGTCTTCTCTTCATAATACGCCTTCTTTCTGAATATTCTAAATCAGTACATCTAATATATAATACAAGATTGCCGATTTATGAGGTTTAGTTTAAATCACGAAAGTGAAATTTTCAATTGACAGAATTAACGAGCGTTAAGAAAAATTAATACCGATATTTGTAGTATTTATATGAATTTGCGAAAGTGTAGCATACTCGCGCTGTTAAACGACAAAAGCAGCCTGAAATGTCCAGCATTTCAGACTGCTTTTGGAAAATAACTATATTCAGAAGGTCATTCCGCCTGCGAAGCGGTTGAACATGACCGCGACCTGCGAACGGACCGCACTGCCCTTCGGGCTGAGCGTTGTGCTGCTTGTGCCGTTGATGATCCCTGCGCCTATTGCCCAGCACATGCTCTCACGCGCAAAGGAGCTCACCTGCTGCGCGTCGGCATAGCCGCCGATATCGGCGTAAACGTCGGTGTTATAGCCCTTGTAGTTTGCGTATCTGTGCAGGAAGGTGACAAGCTGCTCGCGCGTGAGCGTTTCATTAGGCGCGAAAGTGCCGTCGGCGTAGCCGTTGGAGATGTTGTTGTGCGAGCCCCAAAGCAGGGCGTTGTAGCAATACTGTGAGGAGCTTACATCGGAAAAACGGTTTTCATATTCCGAAACATCGGGGCTTCCGTCAAGACGATAGAGCACCGTCACGAGCATGGCTCGGTCCATCGTAACATTGACGCCGAAATTGGTCTCCGTCAGACCCTTGAACATGCCTGCCGAAACAACGTTGTCAATGTCGTTGTGCGCCCAATATGTCACGGGAACATCGGCAAAATTTTTCGAGGGACAATTATCTCCGAACAGGCAGCCGTCCTTCCACACAGCGACCGCCGTAACGTCGGATGCAGGCATCGTTATGTACCAGTATCCGTCGCTGCCCTTTGAAGCCGTTGCGCCGGTTACTTCCCAGTGATCGAATATCTTTGTTCCGTTAGCGCCCGGAACAAGCTTTATTTTTGCTCCGGCCGTGTAGCTTCCGCTGCCTTCGCCGCCGGAAACGGTAAGCTTATAGGTCGTCGGAGCGGTGCCGCCTGTCCAAACAGCGACGAGAGTTCGCGTTTTGTCGGCGATCGTAGAGGTCGTAATGGCCTGGCCTGTGCCGGAGTCCTTCCAGTAGTCGAGCTTGTATCCGTCGCGCGAAACGTTGGGGAACGAGCCGTAGGCCTTGTCCTTATAGTAAGCAACGACGCGGTTTCCGCTCACCGTGCCGCCGTTTGCGTTGAAAACTCCGGCAACGAAGTGCGTAAGCTCGGTGCTGTAATTGTTGTAAAGAAAAATCTCCGCCTCGTTTATGCGGCGCTTGACCAGTCCGGGGAGGATCTCGCCGCCGGCAGAGCACAAAACCGCGAACGAATCCGCAAGCTCAAGATCTGAAACGGGGTTGCCGTAGCTGTCTTTAAAGCCTGCCTGTATGTACCGAGCCAGTCTCCAGCCTGTGTTGTAATCGACCCAGTTCGGCCCAAAGTTGTAAGCAAGGCTTACAAGCGCGTCAAACTGATTTTGCGTCAAGCTCAGTCCGTATTTTTTCGCGGTGTTGTTGACGCCTCTTTCAAATCCGACTATATCCTGCTCAAAATATGCATCGGCCTGCTCGAGCGTGATCTCCATGCCCTCGTAAATGTCCGAGGCGTAGTGACCGTAGCCGATGGTCCAGTATTCCTCGCTCGGATGCGCCTTGTATGCCGTAAGCCTGAGACCCTCCCAGCCCTTAATGAGGAGCTTTAGGTTGTCGCTGGCTTTCATATCTGTCTCCGCAGCGTCGGCGAAGGCCGCCGTCGGCACAAGCGTCACGAGCATCAGAACGGCAAGCAGGAAGGATATGTACCTTTTCATATGCATGTCTCCTGTTTTGCGTGATGTGTGAAAATAAGTTTAAAAATGAGTGGCAAAATTATTACATTCTGCATTCTAACAAAAAAAGCTTGAAAAATCAAGGCTTTTGTTGTCGAACGACCCTGACGGCAAAATTTACTGCGCCGAAAATGCCCGAAAGGGGCAAAAGTCGCCTAAATGCGAGGTGCTTGGGCGGCCTATTTTGTCACAGGCGCTTATTGACAGAATCGGACGGATATTATAAAATTTATTGTCCGATATTTATAATTATTGAGGAGCTGAGTGCAATGCGTGATTACAGCAAGGAATTTGCCGACAGAGTTCAGTATATAAGAAGCCTCGTGGAAACGAGCGGCGTTGACGGCATCGTTTTCGGAAACTCCGGCGGCAAGGACTCTGCCCTTGTCGGCATACTGTGCAAGTTTGCCTGCGAGAACACCGTGGGTATCATGATGCCCTGCGCGTCAAAGCGCAATTTTGAGCAGGATATGAAGGATGCTAAGGAGGTTGCCGAGCATTTCGGCATAGAAAGCCGCGTCATCGACCTGACCGACGTCCGCCAGGCGGAGATAGACAGGCTTCAGGGCATAACGACGCTGACGAATGCCGCCGTCAATAACATTGCTCCGCGCCTTAGAATGACAACGCTGTACGCCGTTGCGGCCTCGGAATACCGCCTCGTTGCCGGAACGGGCAACCGCAGCGAGCGCTACATGGGCTATTTTACAAAGTGGGGCGACGGCTCGTGCGATTTTAACCCCATATCCGATCTGACCGCGACCGAGATCATCGAATTTCTCAAATGGCTCACTGCACCTGCATGCATCATAAACAAAGCACCCTCGGCAGGACTGTTCGACGGTCAGACCGATGAGGACGAGATGGGCGTGAGCTATCACGCGATCGACAGCTATATTAACGGCGGCGAGGTAAGCCCCACCGAGAAGAAGATAATTGACCGCTACCACCGCGTAAGCGAGCATAAGCGCAGCGGCATAAACGTATTTAAGCAGATAGATGAGTAAACACGAATCTTATGAAAATCCCCTGTGTGGGAGATATGCCGGAGAAGAGATGAAGCGCCTTTTCTCCGATGACTTCAAGTTCTCAACCTGGCGCAGATTGTGGATCGCCCTTGCCGAGAGCGAGAAAGAGCTTGGACTCGATATAAGCGATGCGCAGATCGAGCAGATGAAAGCGCACGTTGACGATATCGACTATGAGTCGGCGACCCGGCACGAGCACGAGGTGCGCCACGACGTTATGGCGCATGTGCTCACCTTCGGCGAGTGCTGCCCCGACGCAAAGCCTATAATCCACCTCGGCGCAACGAGCTGCTATGTCGGCGATAACACCGATATCATACGAATGCGCGAGGCGCTTGTGCTTGTGAGGAAAAAGCTTGTAAACGCCATCGCGGCGCTGCGCGATTTTGCCGAGAAATACAAAAGCGTTCCGACGCTTGCGTACACGCATTTTCAGGCAGCGCAGCCGACAACAGTCGGCAAGCGCGCAACTCTCTGGGCGTATGACCTCATAAGCGACCTTGAGCAGCTTGATTTCCAGCTCGGCAGGCTCGAGCTTTTGGGCTGCAAGGGCACGACCGGAACCGGCGCAAGCTTCCTTGAGCTTTTCGACGGCGACGAGAAAAAGGTTACAGAGCTTGAAAAGCTCATAGCCGAAAAGATGGGCTTTAGCCGCTGCGCACCCGTGAGCGGACAGACGTATTCGCGCAAGGTAGATTTTTATGTTTTGCAGGTGCTCTCCGGCATTGCGCAGAGCGCGTCGAAATTCTCAAGCGATGTAAGGCTCCTGTCGCACCTCAAGGAGGTCGATGAGCCGTTCGAGTCAAAGCAGATAGGCTCGTCGGCGATGGCCTATAAGCGCAATCCCATGCGTAGCGAGCGCATAGCGTCGCTTTCGCGCTTTGTCATAAGCGATCTGCAAAATGCAGCCTTCACCGCGTCGAGCCAGTGGCTCGAGCGCACGCTGGATGACTCGGCAAACAGAAGGCTGAGTATCCCCGAGGCTTTCCTTGCCGTTGACGGTATCCTCAACCTTTATATAAACGTTGCATCCGGCATGAAGATATATCCTGCCGTGTGCAAAAAGCATCTGGATGAGGAGCTGCCGTTCATGGCAAGCGAAAACATCCTCATGTACTGCGTTAAAAATAAGGGTGGCGACAGGCAGGAGCTGCACGAGCGCATCCGCGTCCACTCCGTTGCCGCGGCGCAGCAGGTCAAGCTCTATGGCGAGAAAAACGATCTGCTCGAGCGCATAATGGCAGACCCTGCGTTCAAGCTCAGCGAGGATGAGCTGCGTGAGCTGTGCGATCCGCGCGGCTTCACCGGCATGGCCGAGCATCAGACCGAAAAGTTTATAAATGAGTATCTTGATCCTGTCATCGACGCAAACAAAGAGTATCTCGGCGTCGAGGCAAGTGTAAATGTGTAAAGGAGCGTAACAATGTTAACTGCAATCGTGGGAACAAACTGGGGCGATGAGGGCAAGGGCCGCATGGTCGATCTGCTCTCTGAAAATTACGACATCGTTGTCCGCTATCAGGGCGGCAACAACGCAGGCCACACCGTGGTAAACGACAAGGGCAAGTTCATCCTGAACCTGCTGCCGTCCGGCATCCTCCGCGACGACACCGTCAACGTCCTCGGTGCTGGCATAGTCATCGACCTTGAGCACCTGTTTAATGAGACCGCGCGTCTGCGCGAGGGCGGTATCGCAATAAGCCCGGAAAACCTCAAGATCAGCGACCGCGCAACCATCTGCATGCCCTATCACAAGCTCCTTGACGGACTGGAAGAGGACAGACTCGGCGACAAGAAGTTCGGTTCGACACGCCGCGGCATTTCTCCGGTCTATTCCGATAAGTTCATGAAAAAAGCACTGCGCATGGGCGACCTTAAAAACCTCGATCACCTGCGCGGCCGCATTGCCGATATCATCGAGTGGAAAAACCTCACCGTCGCCGGCGGCTACGGTCACGAGCCGATAGACGTTGACGAGATCATGGCGTGGCTCGAAAAATATGGCAAGCCCTTTGCCGACTATGTGTGCGACACGACCGTGTACCTCACCGATGCGGTGAAGGCCGGCAAGTCGGTCATGTTCGAGGCTCAGCTCGGCGCACTGCGCGATATCGACTTCGGCATCTATCCCTACACCTCCGCCTCAACGACGCTTGCGGCCTATGCGCCCATCGGCTCCGGCGTTCCTCAGCTCAAGCTCGATGAGAGCATCGGTATTATGAAGGCTTACTCCAGCTGTGTCGGCGAAGGCCCATTCACCTGCGAAATGTTCGGCGACGAGGCTCACGCACTGCGCGAGGCAGGCGGTGAGTACGGCGCGGCAACCGGTCGTCCGCGCAGAGTCGGCGGTTTCGACGTCGTTGCATCGCGCTACGGCGCAATGATGCAGGGCTGCACCTGCATTGCCCTGACAAAGCTCGACGTTATGAGCTATATGGACAAGATCCCCGTCTGCGTGGCTTACGAGCTTGACGGCAAGAGAATCGAAAACTTCCCCGGCAACATCGAGGAGCTTGAGCGCGCAAAGCCCATATATGAATATGTCGAGGGCTTCAAGTGCGATATTTCCGGCTGCCGCAAGCCCGAGGATCTGCCCAAGGCGGCGCTTGACTATGTCAAGTTCATCGAAAAGGCAGTCGGCTGCCCGATCAAATACGTTTCAGTCAGCGCCGAGCGCGAGGGCTGCATCGAGATGTTTTAACGGGAGGGCAGAGAATGCAGAATCAGCGCGTACTTGTTCTGGACTTCGGCGGCCAGTATAACCAGCTTATCGCACGCAGAGTCCGTGAATGCAATGTCTACTGCGAGGTAAAGCCCCACAGCATGACGATAGACGAAATCAAGGCATACGACCCCATCGGCATTATCTTCACCGGCGGTCCGCAGAGCGTTTACGCTGCCGGCTCGCCGCAGGTAGATCCGAAGATATTCGAGCTTGGCATTCCGGTACTCGGCATTTGCTACGGCTGCCAGCTCATGGCGCACTACCTCGGCGGCGAGGTCACCGCCGCGCAGTCGGATACGGCTCGCGAATACGGCAAGACCCCCACCTTTTTCGACACCGACTGCCGCCTGTTCAAAGGTCTGCCCGAGGAGAGCGTAACGTGGATGAGCCACGGCGACTACATGGCCAAGGTTCCCGAGAGCTTCCGCCTCGTTGCACACAGCGCTGCCTGTCCGACCGTAGGCATATGCGACGAAGCACGCGGATTTTACGGCGTGCAGTTCCACCCGGAAGTAAACCACACCGAATACGGCCAGAAAATGCTGCACAACTTCCTGTATGAGGTCTGCGGCGCAAAGGGCGACTGGACGATGGGCGACTATATGCGCGCATCCATTGAATCTATCCGCGCTAAGGTCGGCGACGGCAAGGTGCTGCTGGCACTCTCCGGCGGCGTGGATTCCTCCGTTGCGGCGGCGCTGCTCGCCGAGGCTGTCGGCAATCAGCTCACCTGCATTTTCGTCGATCACGGTCTTATGCGTAAGGATGAGGGCGACGAGGTCGAGGCGGCGTTCAAAAACTGGGATATAAACTTCATCCGTGTTAACGCACAGGATCGCTTCCTGTCCAAGCTCGCCGGCGTTTCCGAGCCGGAGGCAAAGCGCAAGATCATCGGCGAGGAGTTTATACGCGTGTTCGAGGACGAGGGCAAGAAAATAGGCTCGGTTGACTATCTCGCTCAAGGCACTATCTACCCCGACGTTATCGAGTCCGGCACGAACGTTGCGGCCGTTATCAAGAGTCACCACAATGTCGGCGGCCTGCCCGATTTTGTTGACTTCAAGGAGATCATCGAACCGCTGCGCCTGCTGTTCAAGGATGAGGTTCGTGCGCTCGGACGTGAGCTTGGTCTGCCCGAGTATCTGGTAATGCGCCAGCCGTTCCCCGGCCCCGGCCTTGCCATCCGCGTTATTGGCGATATCACGAAGGAAAAGCTCGATATCCTGCGCGAGGCAGACTTTATCTTCCGCGACGAGATCGCAAAGGCGCATCTCGAGGGCACAATGAATCAGTATTTCGCGGTGCTCACGAATATGCGCTCTGTCGGCGTAATGGGCGACGGCAGAACCTATGACTATACCCTAGCCCTGCGCTCTGTTACAACGACCGACTTCATGACTGCCGACTGGGCACGCATTCCCTACGATGTGCTCGATAAAGTCTCCGTGCGCATCGTAAACGAGGTCAAGGGCATAAACCGCATCGTCTACGATATAACCTCCAAACCCCCTGCAACCATCGAGTGGGAATAATTTTTCAAATCAAAAGGCATTGCCGATTGCAAGATCGGCAATGCCTTTTAACTATTATGGAAAAGCTCACTTTTGCATCATTTGCATCATTTCCTGCATGTATTTCGGAATTTCGAAGCTCTGCGGACAATGGCGCATGCAGGCTCCGCAGCCGATGCAGCTTGTCGGACGCTTGTCCTCGGGCAGAGCCAAAACGCTTGTCAGCCTCCAAGCTCCGCCGATCTTCGCGTCGTTATAAGCGCGCAGAAGAAGCGGAATATCCAGCCCCTTCGGGCAATTCGGGCAGCAGTAGCGGCAGCCGGTGCAGGCAACGGCGACGCCGGCGTATTGCAGCATAGCAGCCTTGCGAATAGCTTCGTTTTCCGCATCCGAGAGTGGGAGCGAGGCCGAGACTGTTGCTGCATTGTCGGCAAGCTGATCCGTGTCGGACATGCCGCTTAAAATGACCTGAACCTGCGGCCGGCTCAGCACCCACCGGATAGCCCAAGACGCCTGCGAGCACTCTGCACCAAGCTGCGCAAGCACCTCGGCGGCGTCCGCGCGCAGCCTTGCGAGCATTCCACCGTGAACAGGCTCCATGACCATGACGGGGATATTGGCCTGCTCCAAAATGTCGTAAAGCTCCTTTGCGCCGGTGCAGTACCAGTCGTAATAGTTAAGCTGCATCTGGACGAAATCCCACGGATAGGCGTCGATGAGCTTGCGCAGCGCCTGCGGACTTCCGTGGAAGGAAAAGCCGAAATAGCGGATCTTTCCCTCCTTTTTGAGCGAGTCAAAATACTCGATTGCGCCGCTTGCGAGGATATCATCGACAAAGGAATCCTGAATGCCGTGGAGCAGATAGAAGTCTATGCGATCCATTTTCAGCCGTCGGAGCTGCTCTGCAAACTGCTTGCGATAGTCCGGCTCGGCCTGGAAATTGAACTTATCGGCAACATAAAAGCTGTCGCGCGGATATCTGGCCAGCGCGGCACCGAGGAACTCTTCGGATCTTCCGCCGTGATAGATGTAGGCGGTGTCGTAGTAGTTTATGCCGCTTTTCATGGCAGAGTCTATGATTGCCTGCGCCTTTTCGTAATCAATATCGGCGCTGCTGCCGCAGGTGGGCAGACGCATGGCGCCCATTCCCAGCCGCGAAAGCGAGATCTCGTTTTTGAAATTTTTGTACTGCATGCTAATACTCCTTTTATCTGACCCGATAACTGTGAAAATCATATCCCCTAAAAGTTTATAACGCTATTGCAATTTTGGACTGCCGGTAGTATAATGGGCAGGCAAAAAAACAGGGGAGCTTGTGCTGACAGGCTGAGAGGAAGGACATACCTTCGACCCTTTAACCTGATGCGGATAATGCCGCCGGAGGAAGTCATCAACGAGCTTTTAACGGAGGCGTTCGAATCGGGCGTCTTCGTTTTTTTATCTTTTGGAAAGGAGAAGCGGACTGAGGGGGAGCGCCCTGAGTTCTGTATGACAGCGATGGGAAGCCGTGTTCCGGCGTGAGAGGATGCCAGCAAGCATCGACCGAACTTCCAGACAGCCGGGATCGACGGGCTGAATTTTACGCATGGAAGCGTCGCTGCATACAGGTATAAATACAGCCGCTTTCTTAAGCTGAATAGAGCCGAACACATATTGCCTTTCGACGCACCCTTCCGGCTGTTTTCGCCTTTTTTGTCTTGACGGGCGAAAATCTGCCCGTCAAAACCGATATGGGCTCAACTCTCGTCAGCTTATTCCGAAGGAGAAATAAAAATGAAAAAAGTTAATACAAAAAAGCTTGCGACGGCGAGTATCCTCTGTGCCGTTGCGGTCGTGGGAAGCCTGTTTTCCTTTCCCGTGTTCGGCAGCAAGTGCGCGCCGGTTCAGCATATGGTGAACATCATATGCGCGGTGCTGCTCGGCCCGGCGTACGGCGTGGGTGCGGCGTTTGTCGCCTCGCTTATCCGCAATCTGCTCGGACTCGGCAGCCTCATGGCGTTCCCCGGAAGTATGTTCGGCGCACTGCTGTGCGGCCTTGTCTATAAAAAGACCGGCAATATTGCCGCAACGCTTATCGGCGAGGTGTTCGGCACGGCAGTCCTCGGCGGACTGTGCGCCTATCCCGTGGCAATATACTTCATGGGTCAGTCGGCCGCGGCCATCGCGTTTTACGCATACATCATCCCGTTTTTCGTATCAACGGCAGGCGGCGCAGCGATATCCGCAGTCTTGATATACAGCCTTAAAAAGGCCGGAGTTCTCGGCCGTATGCAGCTTTCGCTGGCACAGTGAGGAGGAAACCGAAATGCTTGGAAAAATGCTTGAAAACGTAAGAGCAAAATGCCCTCTTATTCATAATATCACAAATTACGTCACGGTCAACGACTGCGCAAATATCGTGCTCGCGTGCGGTGCATCACCGATCATGGCCGACGACAAGGCCGAGGTTGCGGAGATCACGAGCGTGTGCTCAGGCCTTAATATTAATATCGGAACGCTAAACAGCCGCACAATAGAGTCGATGCACATTGCAGGCAAAAAGGCAAACGAGCTGGGACACCCCGTCGTTCTCGACCCCGTAGGCGCCGGTGCGTCGAGCCTGCGCACGGAAACGGCGCTCGGCCTTGTGCGCGAGGTGAAGTTTTCCGTCATCCGCGGAAACATTTCCGAGATAAAAACCATTGCCTCCGGCAGCGGAACGACCAAGGGCGTCGATGCCGACGTTGCCGATAAGGTGACAGAGGCAAACCTTGCAGATGCCGTTAAATTTGCAAAGGCATTTGCGCGCGAGACCGGAGCCGTTATCGCGATAACCGGCGCTATCGACATTGTCGCCGATGCCGACAGAGCCTTCTGCATCCGCAACGGCAACGCCATGATGTCGTCCATAACCGGCACCGGCTGCCAGCTTTCGGCCATGACGGCGGCATTTATCACCGCGAATCCCGACAATGTGCTTGAGGCTGCTGCGGCGGCAGTGTGCGCGATGGGGCTTGCCGGCGAGATAGCGCATGACAGGCTCGGCTCCATGGACGGCAACTCTTCTTACCGAAACTATATCATTGATGCAATTTATAATCTGACTCCCGAACAGCTTGAGGAAGGTGCAAAATATGAAGTGCGATAAAAAATACATGCTCCTGTACGCAGTGACGGACAGAGCATGGGTCGGAAAGCAAAGCCTTTACGAGCAGGTCGAATCCGCGATCAAGGGCGGCGCTACCTGCGTGCAGCTTCGCGAAAAGGAGCTTAACGACGACGAGTTTCTCGCCGAAGCGATCGAAATAGGCGCGCTGTGCAGAAAATACTCCGTGCCGTTTTTCGTCAACGACAACGTTGACGTTGCGATAAAGTGCCACGCCGACGGCGTTCACGTCGGGCAGGAGGACATGGCAGCAAGCAAGGTGCGCGAGAAGATCGGCGACGGCATGATGCTCGGCGTTTCCGTGCACACCGTTGAGGAGGCTCTCAAGGCCGTTGAAAACGGAGCCGACTGCCTCGGCGTCGGGGCTATGTTCTCGACCTCGACAAAGGCAAATGCCGATGTTCTGCCCAAGGAGACTCTGCGCGATATCTGCGCGGCTGTCGATATCCCGGTCGTCGCCATCGGCGGCATATCCGAGAGCAATATCCTGCAGCTTTCCGGCACGGGTGTTGACGGAGTTGCTCTCGTCAGCGCGATCTTTGGCGCGGAGGATATAGAAAGCGAGTGCAGAACGCTCAAGGCCCTGTCCGAAAACATGGTGTGCGCATGAAGATAAAGGGCGCAATATTCGATTTTGACGGGACGCTGTTTGACTCAATGTATATATGGGACACCGCCGGGGAAACCTACCTCGCCTCGATCGGTGTTGCTCCGAGACCGGACGTAAACGAAGCCGTTTGCGCGCTGAGCCTGAGCCAGACAGCGTCATATTTTAAGAGCGAGTATGCCCTTGAAATGACGACCGCCGAGATCGAGGACGGCATAAACAAAATGGTCAGGCATTTTTACTATGACCTTGTGCAGCCCAAGCCCGGCGTGCGTGAGTTTCTCGATCTGCTTCAAGGCAGCGGCGTGAAAATGACCGTTGCAACGGCAAGCGAGCACGACCATGTTTTGGCCGCGCTGCGCCGCTGCGATATGGAAAAGTATTTTGACGGTATACTCACATGTGCCGAGGTCGGCAGCGGCAAGGACGAGCCGGAAATTTTCCGCGCCTGTCTGAATGCACTCGGAACGGCCAAAAGCGAAACGGCGGTTTTCGAGGATGCGATCCACGCGGCGCGGACGGCAAAGCGCGACGGATTTATTCTTGTCGGAGTATACGATAAAAGCGAAAAACGGGCCGAGGAGCTTAAAGCGCTCAGCGACTGTTATATAACCGACTTCTGCAAGCCGGAAACATTCCTTTGCTTTGCATCGGACTGAAAGGAGCACAACATGAAAACAGCACTCACCATCGCAGGAAGCGACTCCAGCGGCGGAGCCGGTATCCAGGCGGATATCAAGACAATGACCATGAACGGCGTTTTTGCCATGAGCGCGATAACGGCGCTCACCGCGCAGAACACGACCGGCGTTTCTGCGATCGAAGAGGCATCGCCCGAGTTCTTGCGGCAGCAGCTCGACGCGGTGTTTGAGGATATATATCCAGATGCCGTTAAGATCGGCATGGTATCGTCCTCGGAGCTTATCCGCGTCATAGCCGACAGACTCAGGCGTTATGACGCTAAAAACATCGTAGTTGACCCTGTCATGGTCGCAACGAGCGGCTCGGCGCTTATGAAAACCGACGCCGTGCAGACTCTTGCGGACGAGCTTTTCCCGATCTGCACGGTGATAACGCCGAATATCCCCGAGGGTGAGATCCTTTCAGGAATGAAGATAGAAAACGAAGAGGACATGCTCAAGGCGGCCGAAAAGATAGGACGCGAGCATGGTTGCGCGGTGCTGCTAAAGGGCGGACACAGCGTAAACGACGCAAACGACCTGCTGTATTCCGACGGTGAGTGCCGCTGGTTTGAGGGCAAGCGCATAGATAACCCCAATACCCACGGCACGGGCTGCACTCTTTCAAGCGCGATCGCTTCAAACCTTGCCAAGGGATATGATCTGAAGACATCGGTTCGCCGCGCGAAGGAATATATATCAGGCGCGCTTGCCGCAATGCTCGACCTGGGCAGAGGACGCGGACCGATGAACCATGCGTTCGCGCTCGGCGGCGAGTTTTCAAAGGAAGCATAAATGCTTATAAAATGCCGTGTATCGTAGACAGGCGCCGCTTGCCCACAAAGGCGGCACCGATGCAAAAATGCATGGCAGCTTATAAAAAAGAGACGACCTTGATAAAGGCCGTCTCTTTTGCAGACTGGCAAAAAATATGCTATAGATAAAGAAAATTGAGTAGCAGGGGAGCGCGAGGGGGCAAAGGCCCCACTCGTGATTAGATTAATAGCCATCAAAAATGTCCGGTACGGACTTTTTGACGAGCGTAGCGAGATTTTTCGTGAAAACTCGTTTTCACAAAAAATGTGGCGTTTTTTAAGCGGGCAAAAAAGTCACAGACTTTTTTGAGACGCTTAAAAAGAGACGACCTTTTTAAAAGTCGTCTCTTATATTTCTGCAATATTAAAATGCAACCTGCATGAACAATGCTACGCAGCAGAGTATGAGCGCGAGCGGAACGTAAACGTAGCGCCCGACGCTGTACCACAGCTTGCCGCGCTGCTTTGTGCTGCCGGTGTTCACTGCGTTGAGCAGGTCGCTCTTTTTCGTGACATAGAACCACGATATCGCGCCGAGCGTTGCGCCGATAGGAATGATGTAGATAGAAACAAGATCCATCCACGGCCCCCATTTTGAGATCGGCTCCATACCGAGGCCGAAGCCGAGGCACAGAACGCACAAAATCGCAAGCACGGCGGTGCGGCTGAGCTTGGGAAATTTGTGCATCAGCGATTCGGCCACAGCCTCAAACATGTTCTGCAGCGAGCTTACTCCGGCGAAGATCATAGCAACGTATAGGATTATGGCAAACAGTCTGCCCAGGGGCAGATCCTGCAAAATAGTCGGCAGAGTAACGAACAGCAGGCTCGGGCCTGCGCCGACATCCTGGCCGTAGGCAAAGCAGGCCGGGATGATCACAAGCGCGGCAACAACGGCGGCGATAGTGTCAAACAGTGCGGTGTGCTGCGCAACTCCGACAACGTCCTCCTCATCGGAAAGATACGCGCCGTACACGATCATGCCGCTGCCGGTCACCGACAGCGAGAAAAATGCCTGACCCATTGCCCATATCCATATCATCGGGTCGGTAAGCGCTTCCCAGCGCGGTGTGAACATGAACTTGTATCCCTCTGCAGCGCAGGGCAGAAATGCGACCCTGACGGCGAGCACGATGAATATGAGGAAAAACAGCGGCATCATTACCTTGTTGGTCTTTTCAATGCTGTGCGCGCCGAGATACAGCGTCAGCAGCGTTCCGGCAACGACTATAATGTGGTACGGAACGACCGACATCGGAGTTGAGGAAAACTCGCCGAACCACACGGCGGTGTCGGCCGTCATGAGCGTTCCGACGAGGGAATCGACAAGCGCCTTGAGGATGTACGTCACGATAACGGCATATCCGATGGCGATGCATAGCGAACCGGCGAGCGGAAGCCAGCCGAGAATGCCGCCGGCCTTGCCAAAGCCCTTGCCGCGCGTTGCCCATGCGCTTTCATATGTCCCGAGCGTACCGGTGCGTGCGCGTCTGCCCATGGCAAACTCGGCCGGCAGGCCGACATAGCTGAATATGAACACAAACAGCAGGTAGATCAGCAAAAACGCTCCGCCGCCGTTTGAGCCGAGCTTATTCGGAAATCCCCAGACGTTTGCCATACCGACGGCAGAGCCGACGGATGCAAGGATAAATCCCCAGCGGCTCGCAAAATTCTTTGTTTTTTTCATAAGTAAGCTCTCTCTCCCTTATTATCCTCCGCATGAGCGGACTTTTTCATTTTAACGCAGCAAAGCCAAAAAGGAAAATTAATAAAATTCAAGCTGATATGAATTTTATTAATACCGCGAAAAATTATTGACAAACGATAATTTTGCTTGTATAGTATAATTATCGAAAAACAATAATTTTGGGAGGATGATATCGTGAGTAGGAAAAAACTTTTTGCAATTCTTGCGGCAGAGAGTGTAGCTATAATCGCGCTTTATGTGCTCACTGCGCAGATGCAGGAGACATTTTCGGCCATTTATAACTTCCCGTTTGAGCAGATCGGACTCGGCCTGCGCGCGCTGCACAGTCTTGGAGGTTTTGGCGTAGGTGCCGCGTTTGCTTTGTGGATCGGTTTCTCGCTGCTGCCGATGATACCGGCAGTGTGCGACCGCAGAAAAAGCGCGTGGGAGAAAGCGCTGCTGGGGCTGGTTTCATTTTCGCTGTTGACGACGCTGTATGTTATGACAGATCCGCAGTGCATTGAGCTGCCGTATACGGATTCGGACTATATTGTGAAAACGAGCTTCAGCATGACGACATGGTCGGCGCTTATTTTATATTTCATAGTTTTCGCAGTCCGGCTGATGCGCGAAGGAGACAGGGATAAGCTGATGGACTATTTCGGTATGGCGCTGTATGCTCTGTCGATGCTGTGCGCAGCGTGTATCATAATATTGGGTATGGGAAGCGCACAGAATATCCGCTTTTCGAACAGGCAGACCGTCGACACAGTGTTTGCCCTTTTGCAGTTTGCGGTCGCCGCGCTTCCGTATGTGCTGGACATTATGATAGTTATTCACGTTGGCGAGCTTACCGATGCCGGGCGCAGGGGGGAAAAACTTACGGAAAAAGCCGACCGCCTGACAAAGCTGTGCTGTGTTTCGCTCATCGCCCCGTCTGCCGCAACGGTTGGATTCAATTTTCTTCAGGAAGCCTTCATCAATGTGCGCACCTATATAGCGGTAAGCCTAAATATACCCGTTTTCAGCGTGGTATTTACGCTGTTTGCGCTGCTTCTGACTCGCCTCCTGATCGAAAATCGCCGTCTGCGCGACGATAATGACCTTTTTATCTGAGGTGGGACATATGGCGATAAGGGTACATCTTGAAGATGTTTTGAAAGCGCGCGGCATGACATCAAAGGAGCTGTGCGCGCTTATCGGGATAACCGAAGCGAACCTTTCGATACTGCGCAGCGGCAAGGCAAAGGGCATCCGCTTCGGAACGATCAATAAGATATGTTATTATCTCGGATGCGATGTTGGGGATATTCTGAAATTTGACGGTATACTGGAGGACGAGAATGAAAGCTAAAAAGACGATAAGGGTAATAATCACGGCAGTCGTTATTATCGGCGCTATGGCAGCGGCGTTCGCGCTCGGCGCGTCGGGCAAATTTTCAATGGTCAACCCGCACGACAGGCTTGTTGGTGTTCTCATAACCACGCAGCCTTGGCCTGATGGCGAAGACAGAGTCTATGCCGAGTATGTCGACGGAGAATATGTTTTTAACGGTATTGACGGAATTGCGTGTTTTGCTTCGATGGACGATAACACGCTATGCACCCATGTTGACGACGCGATGACCGATGCATCCGTAGATCTGCACAGCGTCAATGACGATGCGGAAGAGGTTACGATAAACGCGACACTGTATCTGAGCTCGAGCTCGGCGTGCATAGTACAACGAAATCCGGTTTATCAGACAGCGTCCGGAGCCGTGTATGTTGTCGCGGGAGACGGCGCGGAATACCGCGGCGAGGGCCTGAGCGGAAACTTTTCGCTCAGTGACAGCGTGAAGCGGTATGAAGGCGGAAAAACAATGACATACGGCACGTTTTTAAACGTTGTGGTCAAAATCATTGCAGAGCCGGAGAAGATAGAGGTTTCGCAGTTTGAAGCGGATGGGAGGCTCATTTCGCTCGAATATTATGCGCCCGGTGCGCTGCCGGACAGCATCGACAGCGATGCCGCATATATCGTTGTCGGCACGGTTTCGCAAAGCGGAACGAACTATGAGTTGTTCCAAAGCGGCGATGAAGCCATAACCGCGCTGTACTGCCGTGAAGACGGCGTTTGTGTGCAGCAAAGCTGTGCAGTGAACAGGAGTGTGGAGAAATGACATATGTACATGATTATTCATCTCCGGTCGGCAGGATACTGCTTGCCGCGAATGAGAAAAGCCTGACCGGCCTGTGGTTTTACGGCGCAAAATATTTTGCCGCCGGTATTGAAAGTGAGCGCACCGAGGTGCTCACTCCGGTGCTTGAGCAGACAGAGCGCTGGCTGGATATTTATTTTTCGGGCCATGAGCCGGATTTTGTGCCGCCTTTGAAGCTGAACGGCTCTGCTTTTCGGCGCAGCGTATGGGATGAGCTTATGAAAATTCCCTACGGCCAGACCGCAAGCTACGGCGAGATCGCCCGAAAGCTCGGAACAAAAAGCGCACAGGCTGTCGGCGGAGCGGTGGGGCACAACCCTATATCAATAATAGTGCCGTGCCACCGCGTTCTCGGCGCTGATGGCAGCATGACCGGCTATGCCGGCGGAGTGGACAAAAAAATACGCCTTCTTGAGCTTGAAAGCGCAAATGAGGAATGGTGCCGCAACGGACGATGAGCTGGTGTATGAGATTCTGTCCGCCGTTGACGAAATACCATATGGCCGGGTTGCAACATACGGGCAGATAGCCGAGCTTATCGGACGGGCGAAAAATGCGCGGCTTGTCGGAAAGATACTTGGCTGCTCCGAGCTTTACGGCAACTATCCGTGCCATCGTGTAGTAAATTCAGCAGGCCGCACGGCACCTGGGTTTTATGAGCAGCGCGAGCGGCTTGAGGCCGAGGGGGTTAAGCTTAAATCCAACGGCTGCGTCGATGTAAAAAAGTATAAATGGCAATGAAAAAGACGGCGAGAGCCGTCTTTTTTGCTGCCGGTCATCGGTTTATTTCCATAACCGATGAGATAAGCTCTTTCGTGTATTCGTTCTGCGGCGCGGAAAGGATGCTCTCTGTTTTCCCCTCTTCTACTATCGCGCCGCCGCGCATGACCGCTATCCTGTCGCACAGCGTGCTCACAACGGCAATATCGTGCGAAACGAAGATCATCGACATTCCGGTTTCGGCCCGCAGTGAGGATAAAAGCTCGAGTATCTGCGCCTGCGAGGAAACGTCCAGTGCGCTTGTTATCTCGTCGCACAACAAAACACGCGGCGAGGACGCGATAGCGCGCGCAATGGCAAAGCGCTGGCACTGACCGCCGCTGAGCGAGCCGGGATAGCGTCGCGCAAGGCATGAGTTCAAGCCGACCTCAATGCAGAGTGAGTCAAGATCAAGGACAGCGCCCTTTCCCATGAGACTTTGGAATGCGTCATTTATCGAGCTTGCTATCGTTCTGCGCGGATGAAAGGATGCACCTGCATCCTGAAATATCATTTGTATATCGCGCTTATCGGCAAGCGCGCGCTTTTGCCCAAGCTTGCGCCCGTCGAAAACAACGGAGCCTGCATCCGGCGCTTCAAGGCCGCTGATAAGGCGAAGAAGCGTGCTTTTTCCGCTGCCGGAGGTGCCGACAATGCCGAGTATCTCGCCATATTTAAGCTCAAAGCTCACGTCGTGAAGAGCCTCGGTTTTAATATCATTACGCTCATAGCTCCTGCAGAGATCTTTAACGCTCAATATGTTTTTCATGCTCAAACCTCCGATAGAACAAAGTGACCGGCGCACGCCTCGATGAGCTTGCCGGCACTTTGCACCGGCGCGTCGGAAAACGTCGGGATGCTGCCGCCGAGTGCCGGAACGGCCTCGAGCAGCATCCTGGTGTACGGATGCAGGGGAGACGACACAAGCTCTTTTGCCGGGGCAAGCTCGACTATTCTGCCGCAGTGCATAACGGCGATGCGGTCGGCGACGTAGGAGGCAAGCGCAAAGTCGTGCGTCACGATCATCTGCGCTATGCCGCAGTCTGTGCGCATTGCGATCAGCTCGTCGGCAACGGTTCGGCGCGTCACTGCGTCAAGTGCGCTCGTCGGCTCGTCGGCAAGCAGAAGCTTCTGCTGCATGAGAATCACGAGAGCAAGCGCGATGCGCTGATTCATGCCGCCGCTCATTTCATACGGGCAGGAGGCGAGGATGCGCTCGCAGTCCTGAAGCCCGAGCCTTGAGAAAACGTCTTTGATCGACGGCAAAAATGATTTAGCGTCGTATTTGTCGTGGCTTTTCAGGGTTTCGATAAATTGCTTCTTGTAGCTCCTTATCGGGTTGAATGCCGCGCCGGGGGTTTGAAATATAAAGCCCATGCCGGAGGTCGTGAGCGCGCAGCGGCGCTTTTGCGAAAGCTCGGACAGGCGGCAGCCGTCAAACACAATGTCGCCGCCGCTTATCACGGGCTTGTCGAATACGCCTATCACGGATTTTAAAAGTGTGCTCTTTCCGCAGCCGGATTGCCCGACAACGCACAGCGCCTCGCCGGTTGAAAGCGAAAGGCTTATATCCGATATGGCGTCGCCGCGGCCGTATCCGGCGCAAAGTCCTTCGAGGGACAAAATAGTTTTATCGCTCATTTTGCTGTCTCCACATCAAGATAATCGCGCAGACAGTCGCCGAGGCAGTTGAATATCATGACCGTCACGACCGTCGCACCGGCCGGGGCAAGCGTTGCCCACGGTGCAAGCTGCATGTAGGCGCGCGACTGGTTTATCATGCTGCCCCACTCGGCGTTCGGCTCGGTAACGCCGATGCCGAGGAAGGAGAGGCCTGCAATGCCGATCATCATAACGCCGAGCTGCGTCGCAGCGTTGACTATAAGTCCGCCGAGCATGCACGGCAGAAGATAGTGCAGCATTATTTTCGTATTCGAGCAGCCGGAGAGGCGCGCTGCGCTTATAAACGGCTCGTTTTTCATCGCGATGACCTGTGCGCGCGCAAGCCGCGCATAAAGCGTCCAGCCCGACAGCCCCATTGCAAGCATGGCGTTTATCATGCCGCCGCCGAGTATTCCGGCAACGGCGATGGCAAGCACCATCTGCGGAAATGCGAGCATGATATCTACAATGCGCATGATTATGCTGTCAACCGCGCCGCCGTACCACCCGGCGACCATGCCGAGCGCGGTTCCGATAACGAACGTTACCGCAACGAGAATAACGGCCGAGAATATCGAGGTGCGCGCGCCCATGATAACACGGGAGAAAACGCATCTTCCGTATCGGTCGGTTCCGAAGAGATATTTCGTGCTCGGGGAGGCGTTCATGTTAGCGGCGTTCGTCGCGTTCGGGTCATTCGGAACGATAAGCGGAGCGAAAAACCCGATAAGCACGAGCACACCAGCCAGAACGAGAAAAACGCACAGCCTGCGCTTTTGCTTTTTTCGTGCAGCCATAGTAAGATCCATGCGCTCACCTCACATTTGCCCGACCCGGGGGTCGAGACGGCGATAGCATAGATCGGCTGCAAGGTTGATGAGAACATAGATGCAGCTTGTGAATATGACAAAGCCCTGAATAACGGGGTAGTCGCGCGCGGTGATCGAGTCCATGACGAGCTTGCCTATACCCGGCCAACGGAAAATCGTTTCAACAACGACGCTGCCGCCGAGCAGCGTCCCGACGGACAGCGCAACGATGGTGAGAATGGGTATCGCAGCGTTGTGCAGCACGTTTTTGAAAAGAATGACCGAGCTTTTTACGCCGCGCGCTCTTGCACCGAGGACATAGTCTCGCCCGAGCTGTTCAAGCACCTCGGCGCGAAATTGCCTCAAAAAGCGAGCGCACATGGGGATAGTCAGCGCAAGGCAGGGAAGAATAAGCCCCTTGACGCTTTCATCGGCGATGACCGGCAGCAGATCTGTCTTGACGCAGAAAAAGTACATAAGGAGCACCGAAATAAGAAAATTCGGCAGCGAATTTCCGATAAAGCTCAGCAGCCTGACAATGTTATCAAGCACGCCGTCTTTCTTTACGGCGGTGATAACGGCAAGCGGAAGCGAGATTATAAGCGAAACTGCAAGGCTTGCTGCGCTTAAAATAAGCGTATAGCGCATTGCGTGCATAAGCTTGTTAGCAACGGGCAGACCGTCCTTATACGAGGCCCCGAGGTCACCTGTCAGTGCGTTTGACAGCCAGTTTGCGTATCGGGCAAGGAAAGGCTCGTTTAATCCCATCTCCTCGCGCGCTGTTTCCAAAGTTTCCTCAGAAACACTGATACCCTGCGCATTTAACTTCTTCAGCGCAGGGTCACCGGGCGATATGTACATTAAAAGATAGGTCAGAAAGCTCAGTCCTATTATTATCACTGCAAGATGCAGCAGGCGTTTTAAAATTTGCTTTTTTATATTATTTCACCTCAGCCTGCATATCGGGAGCCTCCGGGGGGTGAGGCTCCCGACGCAGGGGTTATTACATGTCTGTGTCAGCATCGATGCGGTAGAAGTCGAAGGGGCTGGTTTCGTGTATGCCGCTGACGTTCTTTGCGGAAACGGTAATGTTGTTGAAAAGTCCGACGCAGCCGATGGCATTGTCGTCAATGGCGAGCTGGACGATCTCGTTTGCAAGTCTCGCACGCTCAGATGAATCCGTTTCGACCTGGAGCTTTGCGATAAGCTCACTTACTTCGTCGCTTTCAAAGCCGGCCGAGGCCCAGTAGCCGCCGGGGCGCAGCACGGTGTCGATAAAGTAATACGGATCGCAGTTCTTGTCGGCTATCATGCAGTAGAGCGCAATGTCGTAGTCGCCGGAGATAATATAGGTCGCGTCCGCATCCTCCTGAGAGGTGAGGTATGAGTCAACGCCGATGGCCTTGAGCTGCTCCTGAATAAGAAGCGCCAGCGAATCGAGCGAGCGGGCCGGATAGTAGCAGATATTGAGCTTGAGATCCTGACCGTCCTTTTCGTAAATGCCGTCCGAGCCGAGCGTGTAGCCGGCCTTTTCGATGGCGGCCTTTGCGGCGGCCGTATCAACCGAAGGCTTTGTCGCCTTGCCGTAAGCCGTTGCCGTGCCGAAGGGGCCGACGGCGGCTGTGACCGTGCCGTTTAAGTAGGAAGCTATAGCGTCGCAGTCAACGGTGAGGTTTATTGCCTGTCTCAGCTCGTCGCTCAGGCGGTTCTGATTGAGCATATAAAACTGCAATCTTGCAGACGGAGTGTCGGTAACCGTGTACTTGTCCGGGGATGCGCCGAAGATCTCTTTTGCGGCTGCGGTGACGGAGTTATAGCAGTCGATCTCGCCGTTCTGCATGGCCATGAGCTTGGACTCATCATCCTGCATGTAGTAAAACACAGCGCCGTCGAGCTTAACGTCTCCGCCCCAGTAATTATCGTTGCGGCTGACCTCAACCGTGCCCTCAGGCACAAAGGACTTTATGACAAACGGCCCGGTCGCAATGGGAGCGTTGTCGATATCCTCCGTTGCGTCAAGATCCATGATCGCCATTTCCGGCGAGGCAAGATCGTTTACAAGCGTGGGATAGATCTCATCTGTTGTTATCGTAAATTCTTTGTCGCTGACGGCCTTGTATTCGTAGCCGGCAAACTGTGCAAAGCGGACGTTTACCTCACCGCAGCGCTTGAGGTTTGCAATAACATTTTCAGCGGTGACGGCATTGCCGTTTGAAAAGCTTATGCCGTCCTTGAGCGTGACGGTCCATGTAAGGCCGTTGTCGGAGGCTGCTGCCTTTTCGGCAAGGCAGGGCTGCACGGAGCTGTCGTCACCCATCTTAAACAGCGCCTCGGTGATACCGTAGATAGAGGTAAACCATCCGTAATATTCCTTGTGCGCGTCAAGGCTGGGGTAGGCAAAGCTTTCTGCAAGGCGGAGAATTTTCTTCCCGTCGTCGGCGCTGCCGCTGTCCTTGCTGCCGCAGGCTGCAAGGCCGAGCACCATTATAAGCGCAAGCATAAGCGCAATTATTCGTTTTTTCATTTTTTTCTCTCTCACTTTTTTAAATCATTTTACGGCTCTTATCAGGAAACAGGGCGTGGAGGCATAGTTGAGCATTTCCTCTCTGCTCCAGAGCTTGCTGCTGACGGTGGTGTCCGCGCTTACGTCCTTGAAGCCGAGGTCGAGCAGCGTGACCGCGTCCCACTGAGGGCGAGGAAGCTTTCCCATCGGCAGAGTGCGCGATATGTTTTCCATAAGCCAGCTTTCGTCGTAGCTGTCGTGATCCTCAAAGCCTGCATTAAGGACATTCTCCCTGTCTGCGAGCTTTTCACACTTTTTTTCGTCGTCGAAAAGATAGGCGTACCAGTTTGAGTCGATGTTGAGCATCACGCCGCCGTCGCGCAGAACGCGCCGCCACTCGCCGTAGGCCTTCACGGGGTCGGGCAGATTCCAGGTGAGGTTTCGCGTTACGATAACGTCAAACTCGTTGTCGGGAAAGCTCAGCTCCTGCGCGTCCATCTTGAAAAAGCGGATCTTCTCGGCAAGAGAACCGGCGTTGTGCTTCGCCTGCTCTATCATGCCCTCGGACAGATCGACGGCGGTCACGTCATAGCCGCGCGAGGCAAGAATAATGGCGTAAAATCCCGGGCCGGTGCCGATGTCAAGCACCTTGAGCGTCCTTCCTTCGGCCTTCGGGAAGTTGCGGATAAGCTCGTCGGCCCATTTGCAGTCCCAGCCGTCGGCGAGATTTTTGCGGACAACCTCGGTGTAGGAGCTTGCGCGGCGTGTCCAATACTGCTCTATCGTGCTTGTAAGTGTGCTCATTGTCATTTCTCCGATCACTTAGAGTGGGTTAGTGCATACTTCTTATGTTTGAAGTTTAACATGCCAAATGCGCCTTCACAAGCCGGGTGGGGGGATATATTTTTCAAAAAATATAAGTTTTTTTCGCTTTACACAAACATGGCTTTGTCATATAATTCAGTGCATAAAACGGCGAGGTACTTACTATGGACGAAAAGCGGAGAAAAATACGGAATAAATGCACACAGCTGCTGCTGAAAAACAAAAAGGTGTCCGACGGCTATGAGCGCTCGTGGAGCGCCCACTGCCGCATGTTCGGTGAGCTTATGGAGCCTGCCTTTGCCGACGATGCGGCGTCGCGCCTTGAGCTTGTCGGCGCGCTTAACATGATAAGCGGCGGAAGATACACTGCCGCGGCAAAAAAGCTCGACAGGCTTTTGGATGCCTGCCGCAGCGATGCGGATTTCGCGGCGGTAAATTTCTTCACCGGCGTGTGCTGGGATAAAACCGGGATCACAGATATGGCGATCGTCTATTACGGTGAGGCGGCAAAGCGCGAGCCGGAGTTTTACATGGTCTATCTCATGCTGGCAAAGTGTTTGCACGCAAAGCGCCATTACGAGGCCGCCGCCAGTGCATATGCCAAAACGCTTGACGAAATTCTCTCGCGCCCGAAAAAGGATGAGGTTCCGGCTGTCAGGGAGGAACCGCTTCTCGGCTCGGTGCACGGCAATCTGGCAAGCTGCTTTGTCATGATGCGCAGGTATGACGATGCCGAGTTTGAGCTTTACGAGGCGCAAAGGTATAACTATTCTCCGCCGCAGATGCTCGTCACATGGGCAACGCTTTATGCCGCGACCGGGCGCAAGATCCGGGCGGCGGAAAAAATGAGCGAGCTTAAAAAATGCGCTCCGGAGCTGGAATCGGCCTCGGCGCTCGGAGTTATGGAGATAATCGAGCAGAAAAACTCGCACTTTGCGCCGCGCGCCATCGACAGCGAAAAGCTCAAAAATTTCTGGGATTGGTTCTGCGCAAACGCCGAAAGGCTGAAAGCGCTCACCTTCGGCGCGCCGTCGCCGGACATGATGAACGAGGTTTACGAGCAGGTGAGCGGAATGTTTGACGCTGTTGTCGAAAAGCCGGGCTTTGAGTTCGGACGCGACGGGGCAAAGGCACGCATGAGCTTTTTCGATAATTATAATCTGACGTTTGAGCTTTGGCTTTCAAAGCTTGTGGACACTGCTCCGCGCTCGCTGCGCACAGACTGGAGCTTTTACCTTGTGCACTGAGGAGAAAACCATGATAAAGTATGTGCTTTTGGACATTGACGATACGCTGCTCGACTTCGGCAAAGCCGAGGCTGCGGCCATAAAGAAAACCTTCGACCGCATCGGCGTTCCCTCAACGCCGGAGGTCATAGCGCTCTACAGTCGGATAAACGACGAGCACTGGGCAATGCTCGAGCGCGGCGAGCTGACGCGCGAGCAGGTGCTCGTAAAGCGCTTTGACGCGCTGTTTGCTGAACTTGGCATAAAAAATGTACCGAGCGAGATGGCACAGGCAAGCTATGAATATCTCCTCGGCATAGGTCATTATTTCGTTGACGGCGCGCCCGAGCTTTTGCAGGCGCTTAAAGATAAATACGAGCTTTATATCGTCTCAAACGGCACGGCTTCCGTGCAGGACAGCCGACTTGAGAGCGCCGGCATAGCGCCGTATTTCAAGGATATTTTCATATCAGAGCGGCTCGGCGCGGATAAGCCGACAAAGAAGTTTTTCGATATCGTGTTTTCACGCATCGAGGGCTTTGAGCGCGATAAGGCCGTCATCGTCGGCGACAGGCTGTCATCGGATATCCTCGGAGGCATAAACGCCGGCATAAAAACCTGCTGGTTTAACCCAAAGCGCCTGCCCGGCAGAGCGGATATCCCGGCAGATTACGAGATACATGCCCTGTCCGAGCTTCCGGAACTGTTAGAAAAAATCTGAGGTCAAGCTGACCTCAGATTTTTTCATTAATAACGATAACTTCGCCGATATCCTGCGTTTTAGCGCAGCAGCCGATGAGATATTCGCCGTAGGAAGCGCTCGAAAACGAGCAGCCCTCCGCGCCGCTTACTACCGAGAAGCTCCGCACGTCGCCAAGACGCAGGTCGGCATATTTTATATAGCTTTCCTTGAGCGTCCACAGGCGGCAGAACTCGCGGTCCGGGTCATCGGCAGCGTAAACAAGCGCAGCCTCGTCGGGCTGAAAAAAGCGCTTTGCAAGTCTTGCGCCGCCGGCCCTCGGCAGCTCGATGTCAACGCCGACCGGTACATCGGAGACGGCGCATACGGCATAGTCTCCGCAATGGGCAAGCGAGAAGAAGACCTCGTTGTCGGGGAAATAGGGCTTTTCATTTTTGCTGAGAACGTAGTCATCACGCCCCGCGGCTTTGATCAGAAGCATCTCGGCTCCGAGACTGAGGCGCTTATCATCGTCCTTCGAAAGGCGCAGCGTCTTTTCGCGCCGCGCAGGCGAGACTTTGCTGAGGAAAGCTTCAATGTCTATGCAGCTGACATCGGCAATGAAAATCCTTGTCATGCGCGCATTGCATCGAGCGTTTTCTGTATGAGCGTATCAAGATCCCAGCCACACATTTCGGCTCCGCGCAGGATAACGTCGCGCGAGCAGCCGGCGGCGAACTTCTTGTCCTTGAACTTTTTCTTGACCGATTTTACTTCCATATCGGATATGCCGGTCGGACGCATGAGCGCGACGGCACCGATAAGGCCGGTAAGCTCGTCGGCTGCAAACAGGACCTTCTCCATGAAAAGCTCAGGCTCAACGTTGATGCATATGCCGTAGCCGTGGCTTATGACGGCGTGGATCACCGATTCGTCTATGTCCTTGTCGCGCAGCATCTCCTGCGCCTTGACGCAGTGTTGCTCGGGGTACAGCTCAAAATCAATATCGTGAAGCATGCCGACGGCGGCCCAGTAATCGACTCGCTCGGGGTCAAACTCCTTTGCAAGCTCGCCCATGACCTTGGAAACGGTCTCGGCATGCTGGAGGTGAAACGGTTCCTTGTTGAACTCGGCGACAAGCTCTCTTGCCTGATCGACTGTGGGAATGTAGCTCATTTGTGTTGCCTCCTGAAAAATGTGATGAATCATTTTACTGCAATATGCGCCATAAATCAACGGGAAATTCTTAATTGACACCGCACTGGCGAGAGGTTAAAATTTATATACCATATTACTTAGGAGAACGCGATGGAAAACCCAGTTTTGTATATTGTCATCCCCTGCTATAACGAGCAGGAGGTGCTTCCGATAACGGCGCCGATGTTTTTAAATAAGCTGCATGAGCTTGCCGGGAAAAAGCTCGTTTCCGAAAACAGCCGCATAATGTTTGTAAACGACGGCAGCAGCGACGGAACATGGGACATTATCCGCGCCCTTGCCGCGAGCGACGAGCACTACATCGGCATAAGCCAAAGCCGTAACCGCGGCCATCAGAACGCCGTGCTTGCCGGACTTATGGAGGCGAAGGATCGCTGCGATATAAGCATATCTATCGACTGCGACGGACAGGACGATATAAACGCGATGGACGACATGGTCCGAGCATATCTCGACGGCTGTGATATCGTCTACGGTGTAAGAAACGACCGCGAGACCGACAGTCTCTTTAAGCGAACGACTGCGCAGGGATTTTACAAATTTCTCTCCGCCATGGGGGCGGATATCGTGTATAACCACGCAGACTACAGGCTGATAAGCGCACGCGCGCTGCACGAGCTTGCAAAGTTTAAAGAGGTAAACCTATTCCTGCGAGGAATGGTTCCGCTTGTCGGATTTAAAAGCACAAGCGTTGAATATAAAAGGGCAGAGCGCATTGCGGGAAAGAGCAAGTACCCTCTGCGCAAGATGCTGGCGCTTGCCGGCGACGGGATAACCAGCCTTTCGATAAAGCCGCTCAGGCTCATAATGAGCTTTGGCGTTATCGTTGCGCTTTTGAGCTTTGTGGGTGTTATATGGGCGATCGTTTCCGCACTTGCCGGACGCGCGGTGGCCGGCTGGGCGAGCATGACGTGCATCATATGCTTTGTCAGCGGCGTGCAGCTTATCTGCATGGGCATAATCGGCGAATACATCGGCAAGATATATATGGAAACAAAGCACCGCCCGAGGTATATCATATCCGAGCGAACATGGAAGGAATAAAGGTCTTGTTTAATCGGAAAAGATTTGCTATAATGAGCCCATCTGATATTTAGGATAAGGAGAAATTACAATGAACTATTGGAGCACCGCCCGCAGAGGCGTTCTCGGCCTGAGCGCGGCAACCATCGCTTATTCCATATGGAAGAAGAACCCCGTTCTGCCTTTGGCACTTTACGGAATGCATCTTGCGGAGTATTTCATCGTTGCTAAAAAGGCAGGCAAAAAAGTGTGGTATGACGATACCCGCTGCTTTATCAACACCATGCTTTACGGCTTCACATTCTGGCTTCCGATGAAGCTTGAGATCGAGTAATTCAAAATTCCGGCCTTTTGGCCGGAATTTTTACATGAAAGAAGGTTTGTAATGCTCAATACTACTCTTTGTTACATAAGCCGCGGCAGCGAATATCTCATGCTGCACCGCGTGAAGAAGAAAAACGACATAAATCACGATAAATGGATCGGCATCGGCGGAAAATTCGAGGCCGACGAAAGCCCTGACGAGTGCCTGCTGCGCGAGGCAAGGGAGGAAACCGGGCTTACGCTTACCTCGTGGCGCTGCCGCGGAATAGTCACCTTTGTAAACACCAAGTGCGAGTCGGAGTACATGCACCTGTTCACAGCCGACGGCTTTGAGGGCGAGATCAGGACCTGTGACGAGGGTGAGCTTGAATGGATAGACAGAAAAAAGCTCTATGACCTCACGCTGTGGGAGGGGGATAAGATATTCCTCCGCCTTCTTGAAAACGACGATGAGCCGTTTTTTCTGCTGAAGCTCGGCTATGACGGCGATGAGCTTGTAAGCGCCGTTTTAAACGGGGAGAGAATAAAGTAAAAAACAAGCCGGATCGAACAGATCCGGCTTGTTCAATGTTAATGTTAGTATGCTACGCCCCAGTAGATCATGTGCTTTGCTTTTTTACCACATATCGGGCATGTATCGCCGAGGTTTTCCTGCTTGAAGGGGATGCAGCGCGAGGACATGCCTGCCTGCTCCTTCATTTTCAGCTCGCAGTCAAGCTCGCCGCACCACATGGTCTTGATAAAGCCGCCCTTTTCCTCCTGAAGCTGCTTTGCTTCCTCGAGGGAATGCGCTTCGAAAATGTGCTCGTCGAGGTTCTTCTTGGCCTTGTCGAAAAGACCCCGCTGCACGGCGTCGAGCAGCTCGGGAACCTTTGCGGTCAGCTCGGAAAGAGCAACGGAGATCTTCTCGCCGTTATCACGCCTTACTGCCATGCATACGCCGTTTTCAATATCGCGCGGACCGATCTCGATACGAAAGGGAACGCCCTTCATCTCGTACTGTGCGCACTTCCAGCCAAGGCTGTTGTCGCTGAGATCTATCTTCGCACGGATGCCTGCCGCCTTGAGCGCATCGTAAAGCTCGGTGGCCTTTTCGGTGACGCCTTCTTTGTGCTGAGCAACGGGAACGACGATGACCTGTACGGGGGCGATGCGCGGAGGAAGAACAAGACCGTTGTTGTCGCCATGGGTCATGATAATGCCGCCGATGATGCGTGTTGACATGCCCCAGGAGGTCTGGTGCGGATAACGCTGCTTATTTTCGCGGTCGGTGAAGGTGATGTTGAACTGCTCTGCAAAGCCGGTGCCAAAGTAGTGGCTCGTGCCGGACTGCAGAGCCTTGTGGTCATGCATCATGCATTCGATGGTGTAGGTGTTCACGGCACCTGCAAACTTTTCCTTCTCGGTCTTGTTGCCGCGGATAACGGGCATTGCAAGATAATTTTCGCACATGTCCGCATAGACCTCGAGCTGGTGCAGAGTTTCCTCGCGTGCCTCGGCCTCGGTCTCGTGCAGGGTGTGACCCTCCTGCCAGAGGAACTCTCTTCCGCGCAGGAACGGACGGGTTGTCTTTTCCCAGCGCAGCACGGAGCACCACTGGTTGTATTTCATCGGAAGATCGCGCCATGAATGGACTATATGGCTCCAGTGATCGCAGAAAAGCGTTTCTGAGGTCGGGCGGATGCACAGCCTCTCGGGCAGCTCCTCCGAGCCGCCGACGGTGACCCATGCGCACTCGGGCGCAAAGCCCTCGACGTGATCCTTTTCCTTCTGAAGCAGGCTTTCGGGGATGAGCATGGGCATGGAAACATTCTCATGTCCGCCCTCTTTGAACATCCTGTCAAGCTCCTTCTGTATATTCTCCCAAATGGCATAGCCGTATGGGCGCAGGATGAAAAGTCCCTTAATGCCGGAATAATCGACAAGCTCCGCCTTGGTGCAAACATCGGTGAACCACTGGGCGAAATCCTGCTCCATGTCAGTTATCTGTTCAACTTTTTTATCCTTTGCCATTATGATTTCTCCTTTATCTTAATAACTAAACTATTTTATCGAATGCGCCGAGCCTTGTCAATAGATATAAAAAATCTTGACCGATGTATTCTTTTTGTCTATAATAGTATGGATTTAATAGATACAATTGACGAAACCATTCGGAGGTGACGCATATTAACAGGCAAAAATATATGGCGGAGCTTTCAAAACTTCTGGCATTTATGTTCAAGGAGGATAAGGAAGATATCCTCGCGCAGTACAACAAAATGCTTGATGAGGCCGATGACGAGCAGGCTCTGCTCGATAGTTTCGGTTCGCCGACAAAGCTGGCTGTTACCATTTCCCGTACCTATAAGCGCTCCGAGCGCAAGCTCGCGGTGGAGGCGGACTCGAAAGAGGATAAGCCTGCCGAGCCCGAGCATATAATCGTGACTCCCGTGAAAAAGGAAAAACCGGCCGAGAAGCCGGCGGAGGTAAACACCGGACTTTCCTATGCGGATATAATCGAGGAGATACGCCGCGAAAAGGCCGCCGAGGAGGGCGTGGAGTACAAGCCTATGTTCTTCAACGAGCCTGAGCAGCCTGCGCCCGAACCCGAGCAGCCCGAGACCGAGACTGCGGAGGAACCCGAGCAGACGGCCGCCGCGGAAGCGCCGGAAGAAGACGCTCCGGAGACCGCAGAAACCGAGTCGGAGCCGGAAGAAGCCGAGGCCGAAGAAGAAACCGCCGGTGAAGCTGAGGCAGAGGAGACCCCTGCCGAGGAAGAAACCGAAAACGGCGAGGAGAATGCCGAAGAAACCGGCGCAGAAGAAGCCACGGTCGTTGAACCTGCCGAAGCCGATCAGCCCGAGGAAGAAACAAAAGCCGAGGAAGAAGCGGCAGAGGCTGGGGAGACCGAGCCTGCCGAGGACAGCTACGCACCCGAGCTCGTGTTTGAAGAGCTTGAGAGTATCGAGATCCCGGAGGAAACGACGCGGTATAAAACAAATGTTGCGCTGCTGATACTGTACCTTATCTTTGCGATCCCCATCAGCGCCGTTCTGATCGTGCTCGCACTTGCGGTGGCGGTCGTACTGGTCGCTCTTGGCGTATCGCTCATTACGATCGGCGTTGAAGCTATAGGCTTTGCATTTGCAAAGCTTGTGATATTTGCGGATATAATGCTGTGTGCAGGTGCTGTGCTGATAGCGTTTGCAGTGGCGCTTATCCTGCTGTGGATCGGCGTTCTTGTGCTGGTGCGCGGTATAAGCGGAATAGTCCGCGGCGCAAAGGCGCTGGGAAGAAGCTTCTGCGTCAAGGAGGTGCCGGATAATGAGTAAGGTATGGAAGGTGGTTTCGACCGTCGCGATCGTGGCGCTCATTCTGGGCGCGCTGTGCATCCTCGCAGGCTTTGTCACAGGCGGTGATGTTCAAAGAGTTAAAGACGTGTTTTTTGCGTCATATGACATTGAAAACAAGATAAATGCGTTAAGATCGGCCATGGGGATCATGGCTCTTAACTGATGAGTGCAGGGGCGGCGGAGGCTGCCCTTGCATTTTTACACATAAATGTGGTCAATACGGTTACAAAATTCTATGTTCAGCCCCCTTTTCAAATTATTATGTATTTGGTATAATCCAAGAGATAAAGATAATGGGTTAAACCCCGAATAAATACAGAGAGGACGATTACAAATGATTTCCCACGGCAAAGAGATCAAGGTATTTACCGGCAACTCCAATCCCAAGCTTGCAAACCAGATATGCAACCAGCTTTTCAAGAACCTCGGTGACTGCACCTGTGCTCACTTCGCTGACGGCGAGTGCTCGATATCCGTTCATGAGCCTGTTCGCGGCGCCGACGTTTTTATCGTTCAGTCGACCTGCAAGCCCGTCAATGACAACCTCATGGAGCTGCTCGTTATGATCGACGCTATGCGCAGAGCATCGGCAGGCAGAATCACCGCCGTTATTCCGTATTTCGGTTATGCCCGCCAGGACCGCAAGGCAAAAAGCCGCGACCCCATCTCCGCAAAGCTCGTTGCAAACCTTATCACCGCAGCAGGCGCAGACCGCGTGCTGACAATGGATCTCCACGCCGCACAGATACAGGGCTTCTTCGATATCCCTGTTGACAATCTTTTTGGCGCCCCTCTCTTTGCAAAGCATTATATAGACATTTACGGCAGAGAAAACGACGATATCATGGTCGTATCCCCCGACGTCGGCAGCACCGCACGCGCACGCAATTTCTCCATGAAGCTCGGTTGCAATATGGCCATCGTTGATAAGCGTCGCGAAAAGGCAAATCAGTCCGAGGTCATGAATATCATCGGTAATGTCGAAGGCAAGACCTGCATCCTGCTTGACGATATGGTAGATACCGCAGGCTCACTCGTCGGCGCGGCAAAGGCTATCGTCGAGATAGGCGGAGCAAAGGAAGTTTATGCATGCGCAAGCCACGGCGTCCTCTCCGGCCCGGCTATCGAACGCATTGAAAACAGCTGTATCAAGGAACTGCTTCTGCTCGATACCATCCCGTATCCCGAAAACGCGCAGCCGTGCGATAAGATCAAATACATGTCCGTAGCGCCTGTGTTTGCCGAGGCTATCCAGCGCGTTTACGAGGAGATATCCATCTCCAACCTGTTCGAGTAAAATGTTCTTCTCCAAAGGCGGAGCCGAGTGGATCGTTGCGTTCCTCGGCAATCCCGGACTTAAATACAACGGAACAAGGCACAACGCCGGGTTCATGGCGGCCGACGCCATGGAAAAAAAGCTCGGCGTGAGCATAAACAAAATGCGCTTTAAGGCGCTCACGCAGACGGTTGATATAGGCGGAAAAAAGGTCCTGCTTATGAAGCCGCAGACGTTCATGAATCTCTCGGGTGACGCAATAGTGCAGGCGGCAAACTTCTATAAGGTGCCGCCCGAGCGTGTCCTTGTCGTGTCCGACGAAACGGCGCTGCCCATAGGCAAACTGCGCATCCGCCGCGGCGGATCGGCAGGTGGACATAACGGACTTAAAAGCGTTATCGCCCGGCTCGGGACCGATCAGTTTCCGCGCATCCGTCTTGGGGTCGGCGATAAGCCGCACCCGGACTATGACATGGCCGACTGGGTGCTTTCGGCCTTCAAGGGGCAGGACGCGGCGGATATGGAGCTTGTAGCAAAAAAAGCCGCAGACGCCGTTGAGTGCTATATCACCGAGGGCGCGGATCGCGCGATGAATAAATTCAACTAAAAGGGTTTTTGCCCTGTGTAATGACGGCAGGGGAGCTAAGGCACTTTGCCGTCATTTATTTAAAAGTCAGAAAGGACGGACGACATGAAGAAAAGCTGCATAGCAATGCTCCTTGCCGGAGGTCAGGGCTCAAGACTTTACGCCCTTACGCAGGACGTGGCAAAGCCCAATATGCCCTTCGGCGGCAAATATCGCATAATTGACTTCCCTCTGTCAAACTGCGCAAATTCGGGGATAGACACGGTCGGCGTGCTCACGCAGTACCGTCCGCTTCAGCTCAACAGCTATATCGGCGGCGGTCAGCCCTGGGATCTTGACTCAACTGACGGCGGCGTGTTCATACTTCCGCCGTATCAGACAGCAGGCGAGACAGGCTCGTGGTTTTCCGGAACGGCCAACGCTATCTATCAGAATATCGGATTTATCGAGATGTACGATCCCGATAACGTTCTCATCCTCTCGGGCGACCACATATATAAGATGGACTATTCCAAGATGCTCCGCGAGCATATTGAGAAGGACGCAACCTGCACGATAGCGGTTTTGCAGGTGTCCATGGAGGACGCAACGCGCTTCGGTATCATGAACCTCGGCCCCAACGGATATGTTGAGCAGTTCGAGGAAAAGCCCAAGCAGCCCAAGAGCGATCTTGCCTCTATGGGCATATACATATTTAACTGGAAAAAGCTCCGCAAGTACCTCATCGAGGACGAGAATGACCCGACCTCGAGCAAGGACTTCGGCAAAAATATAATCCCCAACATGCTCAAAGCCGGCGAAAAGCTCTGGCCGTATCGCTTTGACGGCTACTGGCGCGATGTCGGCACGATAACAAGCCTGTGGGATGCAAATATGGACATGCTTTCGACTACGCTCATAAATCTTTATGACCCGAGCTGGCCGATAAGGTCAAGAAGCGTCGCTCAGCCGCCGCACTATGTCGGCACCGAGGCAACGGTCGTGCATTCGATCGTGACCGAGGGCTGCGAGATCGAGGGTCATGTCGAAAACTCCGTTCTCTCGTCGTCGGCAGTGGTCGAAAAGGGCGCAAAGGTGCTCTATTCTGTGCTCATGCCCGGCGCGAAGGTCGAGGAGGGCGCAGTCGTCGAATACGCCATAATCGGCGAGCAGACGGTTATACACCGCGGCGCTCATGTCGGCGCTCCGCCCGACGGAAGCGAGGCATGGGGCGTTGCCACCTGCGGCCCGAGACTTGATATACGCGAAAACGCAAGCGTCAAAGCAGGCGCTATGATATACAAAAGCGAGGAGGTCTGAAAATGAGCGATTTTCACGGAATAATCTTTGCTTACGGCGCAGTGCCCGAGCTGGGTGAGCTTGTTCGCCGCCGCACGGCGTCCTCGCTGCCGTTCTGCGGACGATACAGACTGATCGATTTTGCCCTGTCTTCGCTGATGAACGCAGGCATACACGATGTCGGCGTTATCATGCGCCGCGACTATCAGTCGCTGCTTGACCACCTTGCCAGCGGCAAGGACTGGGACATGGGCAGAAGAATAGGCGGACTGCGCATGCTGCCGCCGTTCGGCCTGCCTGAATATCACCAGGGCGACTACACCGGTACGATCGAGGCGCTCAATGCCGTTTCGACCTATATTCACGATATTAACGCCAAGTACATAATAATGATGCATGGCAACACGGCGGCAAACATCGACCTGCGCGCGGCGATAAGGCAGCACCTTGCATCGGGCGCGGAGATAACTGCGATCTGCACCGACGCAACGCCCGACTATCGGCACCACCGCTATATCGTCGATGCCGACGGCTTTGCGCGCAGCATGATCTTCAATCAGACCGCAGCCGGCGAGGGCGCGGCTTCGCTTGAAGCATATATAATTTCAAAGCCGCTGCTCATAAGCATGATGGATGCCTGCGCCGCCGCAAACCACTATCACTTCCACCGCGATGCGATAGCCGACTATCTTGCGTCCGGCGGCAAGGTGAACGTGTTCTTCCACCGCGGCTACGGCAAGCGCATAATGAGCACCGAGGCATATTTTAATACCAATATGGATATGCTCTCGGCTGCAAACAGAGCCGAGCTGTTCCCGGCGGAGCGCCCCGTGCGCACAAAAACGCACGAGGATGTCAGCACCTATTATGCCGAAGGCTCGATGGCGAAAAATTGCCTCGTTGCCGACGGCTGCATAATCGAGGGCGAGATCGACAACTGCATCATCTCCTCCGATGTGCGCATAAGAAAGGGCGCACAGCTCTCCGGCTGCGTCATCATGCGCGGAACGGAGATCGGCGAGGGCGTCATAATGAAAAACGTCATTGCCGACAAATCTTCGACCGTTTCGTCGTTCCAGACGATAATGGGCAGCGAGAAGCTGCCGGTAGTGCTCCCGAAGGGCACAAAGATCTAATCAGGAGTTACCTATAATGTTCACAAGCCAAATCTCACGCGACGAGGTACGCAGCGCGATCGAGGATAAACTCTGCGCGCACTTCGCCGTGACAGCAAAAACCGCGACCGACGATCAGGTGTTTCAGGCAAGCGCCATCGTCATTCGCGAGATCATGAGCAGACTGCTTGCAGTCGAGGAAACGCGCTGCCCCGACCGCGAGGTACACTATCTGTCCATGGAGTTCCTCATGGGACGCAGCCTCATGAAAAACGCATTCAACCTCGGCATTGCCAATGCGCTCACCGGCGCTCTGGAGGATCTCGGACGCAATGCTTCGGATATATTCGAGGCAGAAAACGACGCAGGCCTCGGCAACGGCGGCCTCGGCAGGCTCGCGGCCTGCTATATGGATTCGCTGGCCACTCTCGGTATTCCGGCAACGGGTTATTCGCTGTGCTACGAACTGGGCATTTTCCGCCAGAAGATAGTTGACGGCAAGCAGACCGAGGTCGCCGACGACTGGCGCAGTGCGGCTGAAAGCTGGCTCGTTGCACGCAACGACGAAGCCGTTGAGGTCCGCTTCGGCGGAACCATCTCCCCGAGATGGGACAGCTTTGGCAGATACCACGCCGAGCATACCGGCTATCAGACCGTTACGGCAGTTCCGCGCGATATGCTCATTGCCGGCTACGGCGGCAACGAGGTCAATATCCTCCGCCTTTGGGATGCGCGCAGCACGAGCGCCCTGGATATGTATCTGTTTTCCGAGGGCGAGTATGTAAAAAGCCTTGAGCAGCGCACGATGAGCGAGGTCATCACCAAGGTGCTGTACCCTGCCGACGACCATATCGAGGGCAAGACCCTGCGCCTAAAGCAGCAGTATTTCTTCCTCTCGGCAACGGCGCAGTCGATCATAAAGACGCATATAAAGCGTTTCGGCGATATAAAAAGCTTCTCAAAGCACCACAGGATCCAGATAAACGATACGCATCCTGCGCTCGTCATTCCGGAGCTTATGCGCATCATGATGGATGAGTACGGCCTCGGCTGGGACGAGGCGTGGGATCAGGTGAGCCAATCGGTCGCCTACACGAACCACACCGTCATGAGCGAGGCGCTCGAAAAATGGCCGCAGGATCTGGTGCAGACGCTTTTACCGCGCGTGTGGGAGATACTGTGCGAGATAAACCGCCGCTGGTGCGAGTACCTTGTATCCAAGTTCGGTAACAGCGAAAAGGTCGGCAAAAACCTTATCATTCAGGACGGGCAGGTCCACATGGCAAACCTCTGCCTTGCCGCGTGCTATAAGATAAATGGTGTTTCCGGCCTGCACGGCGAGATACTCAAAAAAGACCTCTTCAAGGATGTATGCCAGCTCCGTCCGGAGAGATTTACCTATGTCACAAACGGCATCGACCACCGCCGCTGGCTTGCGCAGATAAATCCGCGCCTGCACGGCCTCGTGAGCGAGCTGCTTGAGGGCGACGATTACCTGACAAAGCCCGAAAAACTCATCGGCCTTCTCGACTATGCCGAAAATGTCGATGTTCAGCGCCGGGTCAACGAGATAAAGCGCCTCAATAAATACGATTTTGCAAAGTTTTTGGCCAAAAACGACGGCTTTGCGCTCGATCCCGATGCGATACTCGATGTCCAGGTAAAGCGCCTGCATGAATATAAGCGTCAGCTTTTGTGCGCGATGCTCATAACGCGGCTGCAAATGAAGATCCACGACGATCCGAACGCGGACTTCATGCCCGTCACCTTCGTGTTCGGTGCAAAGGCCGCAGCAGGATACTACACAGCAAAGCGCATCATCGAGCTTATATGCTCGCTGGCCGACGATATAAGCCGCGATCCGCTGTGCAAGGGCAAGCTCCAGGTCTGCTTTATGGAAAACTACCGCGTTTCGGCTGCCGAAGCGCTCATGCCGGCCGCACAGGTTTCCGAGCAGATATCCACCGCCGGCAAGGAGGCCTCCGGCACCGGCAACATGAAGCTCATGCTAAACGGAGCTGTTACCATAGGAACGCTTGACGGCGCAAACGTCGAAATGTACGAACGCCTGGGCGACAAGAACATGTTCCTGTTTGGTCTCAAAACCGATGAAGTCGGTGCGCTCAAGGCATCCGGCTACGATCCTCAGCGCTATGCGCGCGAGGATGCCGAGCTTGGCGCGGTGCTCGACAGAATAAGCCGCGGCTTTGCCGACGGAAAGAGCTATTCCGATCTCGTTTCAAACCTGCTTTACAACGGCGACCCGTATATGCTCTGCGCGGATTTCCGCGACTATGTCAACACTCATGACAGAATGTACTCGGTGATCTCCGATCCGGCCGAGCGCGCAAGACTTTCGATAACAAACACTGCCGAGGCCGGCATATTCGCCGCCGACCGCGCGATAAAAGAGTATGCGGAGGGCATATGGGGAATAAAACTGTAATTGTTATAGGCGCTGTAAACATGGATATCTGCGGCAGACCCGATAGGGAGCCGCGCATGAAGGATTCAAACCCCGGGACGGTGTCGTTCAGCCCCGGCGGAGTCGGCAGAAACATTGCGCATAATCTCTGCCTGCTTGGCCTTAATGTCAAATTCATCGCGGCCATCGGCGACGATGTTTACGGCGACAGCATTTTTGAAAGCTGCACTAAGCTCGGCATGGATATGCACCTGAGCCGCCGCATGAGCGGAGGCAGAACGTCAAGCTATCTGTACGTCACGGACGAAAACGGCGATATGCTTGTCGGCGTGAGCGATACGGATATATCCGCGAGCATAACGCCGGAATATCTCAAGGCGCATATAAAAGAGATAAATGAGGCCGATGCCGTGGTCATCGACGCGAATTTAACTCGCGAGACCGTGGCATGGATCGCCGAAAACGTCACGGCTCCGCTGTACGCCGACCCCGTGTCCGCCGCAAAGGCGGAGCGGCTCAGACCGGCGCTCGGCAGGCTGACGGCGTTCAAGCCGAACGAATATGAGGCAAAGAGCATGACGGGGGAAACCACCTCACTGTTTGCAGCCGAAGCGCTGCTGAACGCAGGCGTAAAGAAGGTGTTCGTGTCTCTCGGCGGCGACGGTATCGTTGCCGCATCCGACGGCGAGATAATAAAGCTGCCGTGCGTGACAACGGAGATCGCAAACTGCACCGGCTGCGGCGATGCTGCAACTGCGGCCATAATCTGGGCCGGAGTCAACGGACTGGGAATTGCCGAAAGCGCATCGGCTGCCATGAAGGCCGCCGCAATGTGCGCCGCCTGCTCCGAAACGATAAATCCCGAGCTTTGTCCGGAGCTTATAAGCTGATATGAAAATTCTGCACTAATATAGTGCAGAATTTTTTCGCTTGAATCACATGATGCGCCATACTTTGCGCACAAAGCAGTGTACATTTTCCATATACTACGGTGTATAGGAGGTACACTTATGCAAGCGACAAAATTGCGCCCCGGAACACGAAGGGGCGGCGTTATCTGGCTGCCGGTGGACGAGCTTGAACCAAGCCCCATGCAGCCGCGAAAAAATTTCCCCGACGGCGAGCTTCAGGAACTTTCCGAGAGCATTGCCCAGTACGGCGTGCTAAATCCGCTGACCGTCAGACTGCGCGACGGGCGATACGAGCTCGTAGCGGGCGAGCGCAGGCTCAGGGCGGCGCGCCTTGCGGGCCTGTGCGACGTACCGTGCATACTGCTCGATGTGAGTCTTGAGGACGCAAGCCTCATTGCACTCGTCGAGAATTTGCAGCGCCGCGACCTTGACTTCATCGAGGAGGCAAACGGACTGAGCCAGCTTATTAAGCTGTTCGGGATGAGTCAGGAGGAGGCGGCACGGCGGATCGGCAAATCGCAGTCGGCCGTCGCAAACAAGCTGCGCCTTTTGAAGCTGCCGGACGATGTTTTGTGCTCGCTGCGCGATAATGGACTTACCGAGCGCCACGGCAGAGCGCTGCTGCGCTTACAGGACGAGAATATGCAGCGCGCGGCGCTTGCGTATATGATAGAGCACGACCTCAATGTTGCAGCGGCCGACGCTTATATCGAAGCGCTCCTGCGCGAGCCGGAGGAAAAAGCCGATCCGAAGCGGACTTTTATAATGAAGGACGTGCGCGTTTTCGTGAACACGATCCTGCATGGACTTGACCTTATGAAGCAGGGCGGCATAGCGGCCGGCATGAAGCGAGAGGAAACGGAAAACGAACTTATCCTTACGATATCAATACCTAAGAACAAAGCCGAATAGGACATACATATGCCGCCGTAGAATAATACGGCGGTATTTTAATGTGGGAGGCGCGGCAATGATAAGCTATTTTTCCGAACTGCGATACAAGGAGGTCATAGACATCCATACCGGTAAACGGCTCGGCTATGTATGCGATGCGGAGTTTGACGAGACCGAGGGACGTCTTATATCGCTCATAACGCCCGGCAAGGTAAAATTTTTCGGCCTTTTCGGCAGGGAGGATGATTACATTCTGCCGTGGAAATGCATAGTGCGTATCGGCGGAGATATCATACTCGTCGAGACCGAGGCCGACCAGCCCCGACGCCGCAGAAAAAAAGAAAAATTTTTTGACAAAATGGCAAAAAACTATTGAAATTACATTAGATTTTTGATATTATATCAAGGCATTTCGCACGGGCACGGACTTTTTCTCATGTGGCTACGGCTTGGGAAGAGGGAAGAAATGTCCGGAGGAAAAAACAAATCAGGAGGAAAAACAAATGTCAGTAGTATCTATGAAGCAGCTGCTGGAAGCCGGTGTCCACTTCGGTCACCAGACCCGCCGCTGGAACCCCAAAATGGCCGAGTACATCTACATGGAGCGTAACGGCATCTATATCATCGACCTGCAGAAGACCGTCAAGAAGCTCGAAGAGGCTTACAACTTCGTTCGCGACGTTGCTGCAAACGGCCAGAGCATCCTTTTCGTCGGCACCAAGAAGCAGGCTGCAGAGGCAGTCAAGGAAGAGGCTTCCCGTGTAGGTATGTACTATGTCAACGCCCGTTGGCTCGGCGGCATGCTCACCAACTTCAAGACCATGCGTACCCGTATCGATCGCCTTGCTCAGCTCAAGAAGATGCAGGAGGACGGCACCTTCGATATGCTTCCCAAGAAGGAAGTCATGAAGCACATGGGCGAGATGGAGAAGCTCGAGAAGTACCTCGGCGGCGTCAAGGAAATGAAGAAGCTCCCCGGCGCAATGTTCGTCGTTGACCCCCGCAAGGAGCACAATGCAATCGCAGAGGCCCGCAAGCTGCACATCCCCATCGTTGCAATAGTCGATACCAACTGCGACCCCGATGAGGTCGATTACGTTATCCCCGCAAACGATGACGCTATCCGCGCAATTCGCCTGATCGCATCCACCATGGCAAATGCAGTTCAGGAAGGCCGTCAGGGCGCCGACGCTGAGGTCGAGGAGACCCTGGCAGAGGCAGAAGCCGAGAAGGTTGAAGAAGAATAATTGATCAGGGAGCACATCCTGCTCCCTTTCTTAAATAATGCAGGAGGAAAAAGTTATGGCATTTACAGCACAGGACGTAAAAACTCTCCGTGAGATGACCGGCGTTGGCATGATGGACTGCAAAAAGGCACTGTCCGAGTGCGACGGCGATATGGACAAGGCCGTTGAATATCTTCGTGAAAAGGGCCTTGCAAAGGCAGCAAAGAAGGCCGGCCGCATTGCAGCGGAAGGTATGGCATACGCATCCGTTTGCCCCGAGTGCGGCGTCGGCGCAGTTGTTGAAGTAAACTGCGAGACCGACTTCTGCGCAAAGAGCGATCTTTTCGTCGCTTTCGTTAAGGATATCTGCAAGGTCGTCCTGAAGGACAACCCGGCAGACGTTGACGCACTCATGCAGTGCAAGTACCCCAACAGCGAGCTCACCGTCGCTGAGACCATGCCCGAGAAGGTCATGTCCATCGGCGAGAATCTCCAGATCCGTCGTTTCGCTCGCTTTGGTGAGAACACCTCCGTCGCTTACGTTCACGCAGGCGGCAAGATCGGCGTCCTCGTCAACCTCGCGGTTGAGGGCGGCATCGACGCTACCGAGGTCGGCAAGAACGTTGCAATGCAGATCGCAGCTCTCAATCCCCGTTTCTGGGATAAGTCTCAGGTAACCGAGGATGTCCTCGCAGAGGAGAAGAAGGTTGCTCTCGCACTTATGGATAACGATCCTAAGATGGCTTCCAAGCCTGCTCAGGTCAAGGAAAAGATCGTCATGGGCAAGATGAACAAGTTCTATGAGGAAAACTGCCTCATGCAGATGGAGTTCGTCCGCGGCGATATCTTCCAGGGCAGCGTTGAGAAGTACATTGCCGATGCAGCAAAGAAGCTCGGCGGCAGCATCAAGTTTGTTGACGCAGTTCGCTTCCAGACCGGCGAAGGCATCGAGAAGAAGGAAGAGGACTTCGCAGCCGAGGTTGCAGCTCAGATGAACATGGGCAAGAAATAATTCCCGATTTCAAAATCTAAAATCAAAATCCGGCAGAGTTTCCTCTGCCGGATTTTTTTATGCTTAATCAATTCGCTCGAGGCCGCCGGGGGCTTTGCAGCGCGCGGCAAGATCAATGTATGTCTGCTTGCTGCGCTCCCAAGCATAAATATCTTTTTCCTCAAGCTCGCGCAGAATTTTTGCAGGCGCTCCGCCGACAACGACACGGGGCGGTATCGTCTGATGCTTTTTCACAACTGTGCCCTCCGCGACAACGGTGTATTCTCCGATATCCGCGAAAAGACTGACTATAGCTCCCATGCCGATATTTGCGCCGTCGCGTATATAATTCCCGTGGACCATTGCGCCGTGACCGATCGTGACGCGCTTTCCTATGTGGCATCCGTCGGTCTTTGCCTCGGGGCCGCCTACGTGAATTACGCACAGATCCTCAACCGCGCTTTCGTCGCCTATCCAAATCGGGCGTTCATCCGCGCGTATGACTGCCCCAGAACCAATATAGCATCGCGCACCGATTGTGACATCGCCGATTACAACGGCCGAATCGCTTATGTATGCGCTCGGATCGATCGTGGGTCGTTTGCCTTCAAATTCATAGATCATATTATTACTCCCTGAGCTTTTATTGCCGAGTGTTCCGAATTGATTGAAGCGCTGTGCACGATTTGAACAACGAGAAAGTTTGTTGAGACTTTGGCAATTTGAAACACTTTTTACACATCCATTAATATTATCAAAACATATCATCAAAATCAAGTACTAAAATTATTTGAATTAGGGGCTGCGACACACAAAAGTGTGCCATCGCGATACACTTTGCTCCAAAAAACGATGACCAAGGATGATACACTTTTAACAATTTGACACACTGCGATCTTAGTGATACAATGAGTCCGCAAAGACAAAAGGCGATTTTCAGGCAATGATAAAAAATTTTTTCAAGGGGGCTCGGCGGCGTGAGCATTGATTTTCTGAACCGAGAAAAAGAGTATATCAGTATGCTTAAAAGCTCAAACTATATGTGCAAAAAAAATGGACTTGATCCGCATGTAAAAGCACTTCCCACTGTTACCGAAGCGGATCGGGAGCGATGTAAAAACCATGTTACCGGGCATATACGTCTTATGCGAAAGAGCACGCCCGAGTATTATCAGGCGGTGGCCGATACAATGGCCGCAAATAATTCCGTTTTGCTGTATTTATACGATAATTTCGATATTTTCGGCAGATACGGTGACAGGCAGCTCAAGGACGAGCTGTCGGCAAAAAATATAAAGCTCGGAGGAAATCTCGGTGAAGATTGCGCCGGGACAAATGCGGCTGTAATGGCTGCGCGCAGCCCTGCAAGCACATGGGTCATCGGCGATGAGCATTATCTTGACGCACTCAAGCCTTATGTGACGTTCGCATTCGGAATTAAGGGAAAATACGGGCGAAACGGCTATGTCGTAATAATAACGCGCAAGGAAAATTTCGATGAGCGCATATATAATCTTTTTAAGCTCCTTGAATCTACCGAGACCATAATAACGACCGGTCACGTCACAAAAGACGTTATAATGCGCGATATTATGCAGCGCAACGAATACCGCCGCGGAAGCACCAATGATATTGTTATAATGGTCGATAACAGCTGCTCCGTCACCTACGCAAACGACATGTTCTATGACTTTTACAGCTATCATCCGCAGGAAACGATCAACAGCTTTCTGAGCGATATCTGCCCGGAGCTTGTATCGCTCGTATCGAAAATTGCCGAGGGAAAAAAGGTCGTCGGCAAGCCGGTGGAGCTTGCGCGCGGAAACGGACTGCGCGAGCAATATTTCGCAGATTGCAGCCCGATAAGTACAAACGGCAGGCAATTGGGAGCACTTATTACCATATATAAAGGCAAAGTAAAATATAAAGGCAAAGTAAAGAAAGAGGAAAAACCTGCCGACGGCAATCATGCGCGCTATACATTTGATGATCTTATCGGCGTTTCGGATAATTTTGTGCAGCTTAAGCGCTTTGCCGAGCAGATATCTTCAACCTCAAGCCCTATTCTCATTCAGGGCGAATCGGGCACCGGCAAGGAGCTTTTTGCAAACGCGATCCATTGCACCAGCCAGCGCAAGGATAAACCCTTTGTTGCCGTAAACTGTGCCGCAATACCGAGAGAACTCATAGGAAGCGAGCTTTTCGGTTATGTAGGAGGCTCGTTCACGGGTGCAAGCCGCACAGGAGCAAAGGGCAAATTCGAGCTTGCAGACAGAGGTACTCTGTTCCTTGACGAGATCGGTGAAATGCCGGTTGAAATGCAGAGCGTGCTGCTGCGCGCACTGGAAGATAACTGCATAACGCGTATCGGCGCAACAAAGCCGATAAGCGTTGATGTACGAATAATTACAGCCACTAATAAGGACCTTACAAAGTGCATCTCAGATGGAACTTTCAGGGCGGATCTGTATTATAGGCTGAATGTAATTAACCTCACCATGATACCTCTCAGACGTCGCAGAGAGGATATCAAAGAGCTTGCGGAGTATTTCCTTGAGCGATTCGCGTTTGAAAACGGGAAGAATATCCACGGCATAAGCACGGCCGCAACGCTGGCTATGGCCGAATACAGCTGGCCAGGCAATGTACGCGAGCTTCGCAACTGCATGGAATACAGCGTGATCGTATGCAAAACCGATCAGATAGAGAGGGAGGATCTTCCGCATGGCATAAGCATGCTCGAGAAAGAAGAGCCTGTTCCGGAAATCGAGCAGGATAGCTCTGAGCTGAGGATAATGAGCGATTTCTTCACCAAACAGCGTTTGGAAATGGCCAAAAAGCTTATGGTGGAGTATAAGGGCAACAAATCCCGTGTTGCAAAGGAAATGGGCGTATCGCGCTCGACGCTTTACAGAATACTCAACGCAGCGGAGAACACGCAGAATGAAAAATAGCAAAAACGACAAATAGTCAAAAGGAAGTCGGCTGTCTGATTTACGAAGACGGTCGGCTTCCTTTTGTTTTACATGAACAACAAATGTGTCGCGATAGAAAAACGCAGGTGAGGGCAAAAATATTTTTTTTGACAAAGTTGGCACGATGTTTGCAAGTAAAGATAAGCGTCACAAAAAATAATCGGCGCGATCAGTTCCCCGGCCGGGATAATCGATGCTGAGAACCGGTTATTAATTTGAGGAGGAAATCATGAAAAGACTTTACACACCGTTTAAGGTCAACAAGCTTGAGCTTAAAAACAGAGTGATCATGTCACCTATGAGCATAGGCCACACTGTTGATGGCTTCATTATGGATGACGTTGTTGAATTTTATAAGCGCCGCGCACAGGGCGGCGTAGGACTTATCATCTTCGCCAACATGCAGTGGGATAAGCTTCGCTACAATCCCAACCACGGCGCAATGCTCACTGACGAGAAATATATCCCTTCGCTTAAGAAGCTCACCGATGCAATCCATGAGGGCGGCAGCAAGGTTTTCGCGCAGCTCATGCATCGCGGCAGATGCGCAAACCGCGCAAGCATTCAGGGCGAGCAGGCAGTTGCACCGTCTCCCATCCCCGGCAGATTCACCCACTTTGAAATGCCCAAAGAGCTCACCGTCGAGGAGATCAAGGAATTTGTTGATTGGCAGGCAGAGGCCGCAGTCATCGCAAAGAAGGCCGGCTTTGACGGCATCGAGATCGAAACCAACTCCGGTTATCTGTATGGCCAGTTCTTCTCTCCGCTGACCAACCACCGCACCGACGAGTATGGCGGCTCTCTCGAAAACCGCTGCCGCTTCATGGTTGAAACTCTCGAGGGTATGCGCGCGGCAGTCGGCCCCGACTATCCTATCTCCCTGCGTGTTAGCGGCAGCGACTTCATGGACGGCGGCTGCAACGGCGACGATATCGCAGAGATCTGCGAGCTGCTTGACAAAACCGGCTATGTTGACGGCTTCTCGATCACCGCAGGCTGGCACGAGTCGGCAGTTCCCCTTATCACCATGGAAGTTCCCCACGGCGCATGGGCATACCTCGGCCGCCAGATCAAGGCTCGCGTAAAGGCTCCCGTAGCACAGGGCATGCGTATGAACATAGAAAAGGCCGAAGAGCTCGTCGATCGCGGCGACTTCGACGCCATCGTAATGGGCCGCCCGTTCCTGGCAGATCCCGACGTTGTCAACAAGGCCGAGGCCGGCAAGGCATCAACCATCCGTCCATGCGTCGGCTGCAATGCAAAGTGCCTCGACATGGCAATGGCCAGCAAGCCCATCGGCTGTATTGGCAACTACGAGTGCAACCGCGAGGAAGAGCTTGAGGACGAAAACGGCCTTATGCCCACCGAGAAGAAGAGCGAGCATCCCGAAAAGATCCTCGTTATCGGTGCAGGTCCCTCCGGCATGGAATTTGCCCGTGTTGCAGCGCTTCGCGGCCATAAGGTCACCATCTGGGAAAAGCGCAACCGTACCATCGGCCTGTCGCTGTATGCAGCAACTCCTCCGCGCCGCTACGATATCCGCTACTTCGGCCAGTGGCTCGAGCGCACCTGCCGAGAGCTCGGCGTTGAGATCATACTCAACAAGGAAGCGACGGCAGAGGATATAATCGCAGCAAGCAAGGACTACGATCGTGTCGTTCTTGCATGCGGCTCCAAGGCATCTATCCCCCCGATCCCCAGAGACCCCAGTGTTCCCATCGTTCATGCATGGGATGTATTTGAAGGCACCGCAGAGCTCGGCAAGAACGTAGTTGTCGTCGGCGGCGGCGACGTCGGCGTCGAGGTCGCAATGTACATCGGTGAGATCGGCACTCTTACAGCCGATGAGCTGAGATTCATGATGATCTATAAGACCGAGCCTTATGAGAAGCTCCAGCAGCTGCTCAACCACGGTGTCCACAATGTTGCTATCGTCGAGATGGGCAAAAAGTTTGCTCCCGACATCAACCCCGGCAGCCGCTGGTCGATCATCGCACGTACCAAGCAGCTCGGCACCAAGATGCTCAAGGAGACAAAGGTCATTGAGATAACCAAGGAAGGCGTTGTCGTCGAGAATGAGGAAGGTCGTCAGACCCTCCCGGCAGACACCGTTGTTATAGCAGCCGGTGCAAAGCCCAATAATGATATGTATGAGCAGCTCGTCGGAAAGGTCAAAAACGTTGACTGCATCGGCGATGCGGTAAAGGTAGCAAGAATTCCGGATGCGGTAGAATCTGCTTACAAGCTGGCCGCAAGTATATAAATTGCCTGAGCCAAATAACGGCTCAAGTGTTCTCCTCCCCCTCTTCCTTCTCCCTGGGCTGCCGGATAAGCTCCGGCGCCTGAGGGCAGAGGCGGGTAAGGAAAAATAAAAAGTTAAAATGCTTAGAGGATATGAGAAATGAATCAGCTGCAAAACAAGAGCTTTGAGGAAGCTCTGGTTCGGTACAGAGAAAAGTGGGACAAGATCAAAGACCCCTGTGTTGTTTATGATTTTCCGATCCCCGATGTTTCCTGTAAGGAACTGTTCCTCAAAAGAGTTAGCGAACATCCCGACAAGACCTATGTTATCAGCCATGGCGCGAAGATGAGCTATGTCGAGTGCAATACGCTTGCAGCAAAAATCGCAAACGGCTTTCTCGCAAAAGGACTGAAAAAAGGCGACAGAGTTATAACATATGTCTCTAACGGTTTTGAGTTCGTTGCGCTGGCACATGCCTGCTTCAAAACAGGCATCATAATGGTAAACACAAATCCACGTTCCACTGCTGATGAGATCATCCGCAGAATTAAAGACTGCACACCTAAAATGGTCATAACCGACTCCGACGGTGCGGATGCTGTAGTTCAGGCGCTCAAGGACGATAAGGCCGGCGTCGAACACATGGTGTTCTGTCCGGCGCTTGAGAAGGAAAATCGCTGGGAGGCACTCAGCGCATGGGAAAGCATAATCTCCGATGACGCATCCGAGCCGGATATCAGCATTTCACCCGAGGATATTGCAATATTGCAGTACACTGGTGGCACTACGGGCGTGCTCAAGGGCTGCTGCCAGACAAACCATGCATTTGTTGCCAAGGCAATGGCTCAGGTGCAGTATTTCAGACCCTTCCTTAACGATAATGACTATGAAAACTACATCGTCATCATTGCTCTCGGAATGTCTCATGCATTTGGCTTCGGTCAGGGCATTGTGGTCAACCTGACTATGGGCGGCACGATATTCTTTGCGGAAAGCCTGGACGAGATACTCCGGGTGATCGAAAAATACCGTCCTACCGTCTGGCCGAGCGTTCCGCTGTGGATGAAGCTTATAGCTACCCACGAGGAATATCAGAAATACGATATAAGCTCGCTGAAGGTCATAACCTGCGGCTCGGCTCCGCTGCCTGTTGACGTAATAAGGCGAGTCGAGGAGCTGACAGGCGCAGTTATCACCGAGGGCTACGGTATGACCGAAACCGTCAACACAATAACCATCAATGGCCATGACCACCGCAAGGTCGGTACCGTCGGCGTTGTAAATCCCAACATTGAATACCTCATCGTAGATCAGGAAACCGGCACCGAAGTCGTGGAGGACGGTCAGCCCGGCGAGATCATCTGCCGAGGCGAGTGCGTGATGCACGAATATTGGAATAATCCCGAGGAAACGGCAAAAATGCTGCGAAACGGCTGGCTCTATACCGGCGATATAGGCCGCATAGATGAGGAGGGCTTCCTTATCATCTGCGACCGCAAGAAGGACCTTATTATCACCGGCGGATTTAACGTGTTTCCCAGTGAGCTTGAGGCGGTCGCCATAACAGCAGAGAACGTAGCCGACGCAATAGCGATAGGCGTTCCGAACGAGCGCCGAGGCGAGGTGCCTGCGATATTCGTTCAGCCGATTGCCGGCAAAACAGTAGACCTCAACGAGGTAGAGAGAGTTTGCCGCGAAAAGCTTTCGCGCTTCAAGGTTCCTAAGGAGTATTACGTCATGGACATGCTCCCCAAAACCAAAAATCGCAAGCCCGACAGAAAAATGGTCAAGAAGCTGTATCTTGAACATGCATTCGATGACCAAAAGTAGGAACATTAGAATTTAATTAACCAGCACTTGTTAATTAATTAATAAACAAAAAACAGAGGAGAAGATTAAAATGTCAAAGAACACAAAAAGGACACTTCTTGGATTCGTAGTTGCGATCGCAGCGCTTCTGCTCATAGCCTATCTCCCGGCCGAAACCGAGGCAATGAGCCGCGCAGCGTGGCAGTATCTTGGCTGCTTCGTATTCATGCTCGTACTTATCATTTCCCGTGCGATCCCCGACTGGGCGGCGGTCCTGTGCACGATGGCAGTGCTCGTTGCGCTTAAAGTTGCAACGGTTGCCGAAGTTACTTCAAACTTTGCATCCAGCACCGTATGGCTCTGCATCGGCGTGTTTATCATGTCGATAGGCATCAACAACAGCGGCTTTATGAAGCGCCTGGCGCTGTGGGTGCTGACCCGCTTCCCCGGAACCTATGCAGGTCAGGTTACCGCAATGCTCCTTTCCGGCGTTATCATGAGCCCCATTATCCCTTCCTCCACTGCAAAGACTTCCATGATGGCTCCGTTTGTCAACCAGGTATGTGAGGCGTCCGGCGCAGAGCGCAACTCCAAGCAGTCTCTCGGCCTGTGGTTTGCAAACTTTATGGGCACCAACCAGCTCGGCATGGCTTTCGTTTCCGGTTCTGTCTATGTTGCTCTTATGCTCGGCTTCGTCGGCGAGAGCGTTTCCTGGGGTCAGTGGTTTGTCCGCGCATGCGTATGGTATGTAGTCTGCATAGTGCTTGTCTATGTGTTCTGCCTTGTATTCTGCAAGCCCACCGATACTCAGAAGGCAGCAAACGTTGAGTTCATTAAGGACTCTTACAAGGCTCTCGGCAAGCTCAGCACCAAGGAAAAGCAGGGCATCATCATTGTTCTCGCAGCACTTATCCTCTGGCTCACTCAGTCCACCCACAAAATTGACGCAGGCATGGTCGCAATTCTCGCAGACGTTGCATTCATCGCATGCGGCCTGATCACTCCTCCCGAGGTCGGCGCAAAGGGCATGTGGACCATCACCATCTTCGTCGGCGGCGTTCTCTCCGTTGCAGGCCTTATGGCATCCCTCGGCGTGAGCACCTGGCTCGCCGGCATCCTCGGCCCCATCCTTGCTCCCATCATGAGCAGCCCCTGGATATTCATCCCCTGCCTGTGCATCATCACCTATCTGCTTCGTTTCGTTATCGTCTCCCAGTCCTGCTGCATGGCAGTCATGATCGCAATCTTCGGCTCGCTGCTTGAGGCGCACGGAATAAACATCTTTGTCCTCGTATTTACCTCCTGGGTTTCCGGTACCTGCTGGAACGTTGCTTACCAGAACCCCGCATCCGCAGGCCTTATCAAGATGTGCGATCCGTCCCTCGACTTTGCAACCGCATCCAAGGGCTCTTATGCATACTGCATCATCAACCTCATTGCAATGACCTGCAGTGTGCCTCTCTGGATGGCACTGGGCCTTCTGTAATTGAGCATGTACGATTACGAGTACATTCGCGTTGAGCAGCCCGAGCCTGGAATAGCCGTGATGAGCTTCATCCGGCCGGAAAAGCTCAACTCGTGGTCGCGCGAAGTGTTCAACGATATGCTGCACTTCTTCCGACTCCTCAAAACGGATGATGAGACAAAGGTTCTCATCATCCGCGGAGAAGGGGACAGAGCCTTCTGCACGGGAGCAGACTTTAACAGTCTGTTCCCCGGCGAGGGCGACCGTGACAGCGTTGAAAAGTCTTTCACGTTTCAGGAGGAGCTGCGTGAGCTTATTGTTTCGGTTCACGAGGCAAAGCAGATAATCATATCTGCGGCACATGGGTATGCGGTAGGAGGCGGCTTCTTCCTCACCATGGCGTCGGATATACGTCTTATTGCGGATGACGTCAAATTTTCGTGCCCACTTCTTAAAATGAGCATGAGCTGCGGAGATCTCGGCTGCGCTTACATGCTGCCGCGGCTGATAGGCGATGGCGTTGCGCGGGATATTCTGCTCACGGGCAGGTATATGTTCGCTGACGAGGCAATGTCCCTTGGCTATGCATCCGGCTGCTATCCGCTCGCTGAGCTTGATAACGCGGCCATGGAAAAGGCACGAGTGCTTGCAGGATATTCATCCGAAGCGTTGCGGTACAGCAAGCAGCTTCTGAACATGATGGAATCGGTCGGCGATCTCGATACCGCGATAAAGATCGAAAACCGCAACCAGCAGCTTGTAAAAGCGTTTAATAAGGAAAAAAGAAATAAGTAATATGCTCTGTGAGCAGAGCAATTCAATAAAAAGTATCTGAAAGGAGAATACAAATGCAAAGCTTACCTAAAAAATCTCTTCTGCCCTTCACCGAGGAGCATGAAGCATTCCGTAAAGAGTTTGGCGAATTCCTCGACAGAGAGATCGTTCCCTACTACATGGACATGGAGAAGAACCATTCCGTCGGCAAGGAGACCTTCAAAAAGTTCGGCGATGCAGGCTACGGCTGCCTGTGGCTCGACAAGAAGTATGGCGGCAGAGAGCTTGATATGCTCTATTCCATCGTATATGGCGAAGAGCTCAATAAGCGCGGCCTCAACGGCGTCCTGACCCGTCTGAGTAGCGACACCGTTGCACCCTACATCTATGCACACGGCACCGAGGAGCAGAAGGCAAAATATCTGCCCGGCGTTGCATCCGGCGATACCTGCATCTGTATCTGCATGACCGAGGCAGAGCACGGTTCCGACCTTGCTCACATTGAAACCAGCGCAGTCAAGGACGGCAAGGGCAATTACATCGTAAACGGCGGAAAAATTTATATCTCCAACGGTATGGTTTCCGACTATGCGATCGTTGCGGTCGTCACCAATCCCAATGCCGAGAAGCCTCACAAGGGCATAAGCCTTCTTATCATTCCTACCGACGCACCGGGCTTCGAGCGCAAGCTGCTCAACAAGATCGGACTGAACTCTCAGGATACCTCCGAGTACATCTTCCACGATGTTGTTGTTCCCGAAGAGAATCTGCTCGGCGAGGAAAACCGCGGCTTCTACTACCTTATGCAGCACCTCGAGAAAGAGCGCCTTATGGGTTCCTGGGGCACCCTCGGCATGGCCGAGTATGCATTTGAGCTGTGCGTGCAGCGTGCAAACGAGCGCCTTGTTGCCGGCAAGCCCCTCGGCGCATATCAGCACTGGCAGTTTGAGATAGCAAAGGCAGCGGCAGAGCTTGATCAGGCAAGAAGCTATGTTGAGCACCTGACCCTTCTGTTTATGGCAGGCGAGAGCGTCAACACTCAGGTCTCCATTGCAAAGTATGCAACCAGTGAGCTTGCATACAAGATCTCCGACCTCGGCGTTCAGATCTGGGGCGGCCCCGGTATCCTGCGCGAGAATGCAATTGCACGTCAGTTTGTCGATACCCGCCACTATCGCCTGATGGCAGGAACCTCCGAGGTTCAGCTTGGCATCATCGCAAAGGCAATCGGCCTTGGCAAAAAGAAGTAAGAACTATAAAAGGGGGATCTCTTCAGATCCCCCGATAAGTGCAAGGAGGTGCTCTAATGGCATTACCGCTTGAAGGTATAAAAATTCTTGACCTGAGCACAATGCTCCCCGGCCCGTTCTGTTCGATGATACTCGCCGATTTCGGCGCAGAGGTCATCAAAGTTGAAGCTGTCAAGGGCGGCGACCTCTTCCGCGGCGGCGTTCCCAAAATCGGCGACACGGGCGGAGCCTTTTTCCAGGTCAACCGCAATAAGAAAAGCATAACCCTGAACCTCAAAAGCGATGAGGGCAAGGAAATATTCTATAAGCTTGCCAAAGACGCAGATGTTGTACTTGAGCAGTATCGCCCCGGCGTTGTGAAAAAGCTGGGCGTTGATTACGAAACGATAAAGGCCATAAATCCGAAGATAGTTTACTGCTCCCTGTCAGGCTACGGCCAGACCGGCCCGTATCGCCTGACCTCGGGGCATGACCTTAACTATATAAGCTACGCAGGCATCCTCGGCCTTACAGCCCGCAAGGGACAGACACCGACCATCCCCGGCGTTCAGATCGCTGATATCGGCGGCGGCGCACTGTATGCGGCCATAGGTATTCTCATTGCGCTCATGGGCGTAAAGCAGAACGGCGTCGGTCAGTATGTTGATACGTCGATGCTCGACGGAGCGGTTTCATGGCTGCCGGTTCTGGCAAACGATTATTTCGTCAAGGGCGTATTGCCCAAGGCGGCAGAGAATATCCTCAACGGACAGAATGCATGCTATGAGGTCTATGAAACTGCGGACGGCAGATACATCAGCATCGGCGCGATAGAGCCGCATCTGTGGGCAAATTTTTGCGACGCCATCGGCAAGGAGGAGTTCAAGCTCTGGCAGCGTGATCTGACAAAGCAGGACGAGATGTTTGCATGTCTGCGCGAAATGTTCAAGTCCAAGACGCAGGCCGAATGGATAGAAAAGCTCACAGGCGTTGACTGCTGCTGGGCGCCCGTAAAGAATCTTGAAGAAGTCTTTGCGGATCCTCAGGTGCTGGCGCGCGACATGGTCTATGAGATGACCGACCCCGCAGGCTGTTACGGCAGCGTGAAAATGATAGGTTCGGCAGTTAAGCTGTCCGAAACCCCGGCACGTAAAGAACTCTTCCCACCCAGAAAAGGCGAGCACAATGCGGAATACCTCAAAGCTGTCGGCTACAGCGATGAGCAGATAGCCGAGTTTGAGAAAAACGGAATAATTTAAATTAAAAAATACAAGGAGAAAACGATATGAAAATGCTTGAAGGCATCAAGGTCCTTGACTTTACCACCAATGCATCCGGCCCCAAGGCAGGTACCTATTTTGCCGACTACGGCGCAGAAGTAGTCAAAGTCGAAGTCCCCGGCGGCGAGGGCGGCAGAAAGTTCGCGTTCTATGTCAACGGTATATCCACCTACGCCTGCGGCAAGGACCGCGGCAAGAAGTCCGTTGAGATCAAGCTCAGCGACCCCGACGCACAGAAGCTCCTGCTTGACGTCGTAAAGGACTATGATGTTCTTATTTCCTCTAATAAGCCCGGCTTCCTCGAGAAGTTCGGCCTTGGCTACGAAGATGTTAAAAAAGTAAATCCCGGCATTGTTTACGGCGCACTGACTCCGTTCGGCTACAAGCCCAATAAGTACAGCGACAAGCCGTCGTACGATATCTGCGCAGTTGCAATGAGCGGTCTGAACGCTCAGACCGGCGAGCGTGACGGCAACCCCACCCGTATCGGCTCGGTTATCGGCGACATGATCGGTGCAGAGGGCTTCTTCGCGGCTCTGATGCTCGCTCTGTTCCACAAGCAGCGCACCGGCGAAGGCCAGTTCGTTGACTTCTCGCTCGTCCGCAACCTCGTTCACATCAACGACACCCTCCAGTATCACAACAAGAAGGGCCACATCCAGTACCGCTCCGGAAACCACAACTCCAACATGTCGCCTTACGGCATCTACACCGGCAAGACCATGTCCATCGTTATCGGAGCCGTTGCACCGAGCACCTGGAATCCCCTGTGCGACTGCATGAACCGCCCCGACCTTAAGACCGATCCTGATTTTGCAACTCTGCCTATGAGATCGAAGAATCACGAGAAGGTCGAGCAGATTATCACCGATTGGCTCATGACCTTTGACGATACTCGCGAAGCATATGAAATGATGGAAAAGGCCGGCGTTGCAGTTGCTCCCGTTATGACCGCAGAGGAAGTGTGGGAAGACGAAGAATACAACCGCCTCGGCTGGTGGGTCAACTTCCCCATGTACCCAGAGTGGGAAGGCACCGACATCATCTCCAACAAGCACTGCGCATATTTTGCAGACTTCTCCACAATTGATGAACACCCCGAGAATCGCCCTGCGAATATCAGCACCCGCATCGGCGAGAACAACTATGAGGTCCTCAAGGAGTGGGGCAAGACCGAGGAAGAAGCAAAGGCTCTGCTCGAAAAGTGGGGCGCAAGCAACATCTGATAAACAATATCCCTTTCTTTGAAATACTATAGACCGGTCTCTCCGGACAGAATTCTGCCCGGGGAGATTTGGGCTAAACTGACTATGATAGGAGGAAAAAACAATGAAAATGCTTGAAGGTGTAAGAGTTCTCGATTTTACGACCAACGCTGCCGGACCGATCGTCGGCTCGTATTTTGCCGATTACGGTGCGGAAGTTATAAAGGTCGAGGTGCCCGGCGGCGAAGCCGGACGCAGATTTGCATATGTTGCAAACGGCATATCGACTTATGCATGCGGAAAAGACCGCGGCAAGAAGTCAATTGAGATTAAGCTCAGCGATCCTGCGGCACAGAAGCTCATTCTTGAGCAGGTCAAAAATTTTGATATCGTTCTTGTTTCAAATAAGCCCGGCTTTATGGAAAAGTTCGGCCTGGGCTACGAGGAAATGCGCAAGGTCAATCCCGGCATAATCTATGCCTCGCTTACCCCGTTTGGCGTGAAGCCGTCGAAGTACAGCAACAAGCCCTCCTATGATATATGCGCGGTGGCGATGAGCGGCATAAACGCCCAGACCGGCGAAGCCGACGGAGCACCGACGCGTATCGGCTCCGTTATAGGCGATACCAGCGGCGCGGAGGGAATGTTTGCATCGACTCTGCTTGCTTATATTCATAAGCTCAAGACCGGCCGCGGTCAGTTTGTTGACTTCTCCCTTGTACGCAATGTCCTGCACATAAACTCCAGCACACTTCAGATCCACAATCATAAGGGTCATATTCAGTCTCGCAGCGGCAACCACAATGCGAATCTCTGCCCCTACGGTATTTACACCGGCAAAACCATGTCCATGGTCATCGGCGCAGTATCTCCCGCAACGTGGAACGCACTTTGCGACTGCATGGGGCATCCCGAATACAAGGAAGATCCGCGCTTTGTGACGATGCCGGACCGCTGCAAGCACCATACCCTTGTAGAGCAGATCATCACCGACTGGATTAACACTTTTGACGATTCCAAAGAAGCTTATGATAAGCTCGATGCAGCCGGTGTGCCCTGCTGCCCGGTGCTCACGCCCGAGGAAGCATGGGATGACGAGGAGTACAACCGCCTTGGCTGGTGGGTCAATTTCCCCATGTATCCCGAGTGGGAAGGCACCGATGTTGCATCGAACAAGCACTGTGCGTACTTTGCCGATTTCTCGGATGTCAGCGACGAAGATCGCCGTCCGCAGCTCGCTCCCCGCATAGGTGAGAACAGCTACGAGATCCTCGAAAGCTGGGGCAAGAGCAAAGAGGAAGCAAAAGCTCTGCTCGAGCAGTGGGGCGCGAAGAACGTCTGATAATTTTAAGCATGCCGATGGCAGACATTTCCCGCCATCGGCTATTTAAAATGCGGCAAGGAGAAGCTATGGAAAAGAGGAATTTCATCATACCGGAATTTGGCCCGCTTGCGGGACTCAGGGTTATCGGCGCAGGCTCGCTGATCGCCATGCCCTTTGCGGCGACAATGATGGCGGATTTCGGAGCGGAGGTCATTCAGATAGAACGGCCAAAGATCGGAGATACATACCGAAGCTTTCCGCCGCTGAAAAAAACCGAGCAGGGAACGGCAGGCTCATCGTGGATGCAGGATGCGCGAAACCGACTGTCGATGACGCTTGAGCTTGACCTTAACGATCCTGATGTTAAAGAGATAGTCTTCAGGCTTATCGAGCGCAGTGATATTTTTATCGAGAATATGGTCTGGCTTGATAAGCTCGGCATTCATGACAGTGAGCTGCTCAAGATAAACCCCCGGCTGGTGATAGTTCATGTGTCGGGCTACGGCCATAAGGAATTCGGAGGTCTGCCCGAGATCTGCAATCAGGCCTCATACGATATGACAGGGCAGGCCTACTCGGGCTATGCTCTGTTCAACGGCTATCCCGACAAAGCGCCGCTGATCGTAAAACCGTCGCTCGGCGACTATATAACGGCGATGTTTGCCCTCTTCGGCATGCTTTCGGCTCATATAAGCGCAAAGAACACGGGACGCGGACAGGTGGTTGATGTTTCGCAGTTTGAAGCTCAGGCGCGCGTTATGCGCGATGCTTTTACCATGTCGTCGCTCGGCCTTGCCGAGGTGCAGCGCTGCGGAACGAAAGCGATCGGCTTTCAGCCGTGGGATCTGTTCACCAGCCGTGACGGCATATATATAAGCATCGGCGCCGTCGGAAAAAGCGTTTTTGAAAGATTCATGAAAGCCGCAGGCTTTGATCTTAAAAAATTTTCATACGAAAAAACCTCGATTGATAAAACTGCGGTCAATTCCCCGGAAGGTCGGGAGCTTGACAGACTTATAAACGAGTGGTGCGCGTCGCATACTGCCGATGAGATCGAAGAAGCCATGCGCCGAGGTCGAGTTCCGTGTGCAAGAGTAAACGATGCTCAAGCATGCATGAAAAATGAGCATTATTTAAGCCGAGGGGATTTTGTCAATTTCATTGACCAGACCACGGGCATTGACGTAACGGCGTTTGGTATAGCTCCGAAAATGAGCGCCTCACCCGGCAAGGTGTGGCGCGGAGGTCCGAGATTGGGCCAGGATACCGATGATATCATGAAGAAAATACTTGGATATGACGATGAGCACATAGCTGCATTCCGAGCAAAGGGAATTATATAGGTAGACGCAAGAACACCCCGGCACAGCCGGGGTGTTCTTGCATTTATAAGCATCAGCGCAGCTTTTTCAGAAGAGTCGGGATTAGCTGACGATAATCTGCAACGATGCTGTAATTTGATATTGCCATGATAGGAGCGGTTTCGTTTGTGTTCACGCTCACAATGCATTTGGAGTTCTGCATGCCGGCAAGGTACTGCGTGGAGCCGGAAATGCCGATGTTAATTATGAGATCGGCATTTACGGTGCAGCCGCTTTGGCCGAGCTGCGCTTCATGAGGCATCCAGCCGCAGTCCGAAAGCGGTCTTGAGCAGGCAAGGGATGCTCCGATGAGCGACGCAAACTCGCTTATCATGTCGAGATCCTCTTTTTTCTTGATGCCGCGTCCGCAGGCAACCACAATCTTTGCATCCTTGAGCTGAGCGTGGGCCTTCTCGGCGGCGACAGCTTCAATGAGTGCATACGCAGGATCGACGGTGCAGTCAACGGCTTCGTGAATGACCTCGGCCTCTCCGGCGTGCTCAAGAGGAACGGCGTCAAAGACCTTTGCGCATACTGTCACCATCTGCGGACGCTTTTGCCCGATGCATATGTGTGCCAGTATATTTCCGCCGAAGCCTGCGGTGACCTGAATGAAGTCGCCGTCCTCGTCATAAATGAGATCCAGTGCATCGGCGGTAAGTCCGGTATCGAGCGCCTGCATGGTGAGGGGTGCTATCTCACGCCCGACGCCGGTGGCCGGGATAATGAAAATTTCAGGTGCGTATTTCCTCGCAAGCTCTGTCATTGCGTGGGCGTAAGTGCGTGCGCTGTAGTCTGCAAGAGCTGCGTTTTCGCCTATGATGATTTTGTCGGCGCCGTATTTGCTCAACTGACCGATCACATGCTCGTCGGCCGAGCCGAGAACTACCGCTGCAAGATCACCGTCGCTGTGAGCCTTGAGCTGTCTGCCCTTTGTGAGAAGCTCGGGCACTATATCGCAAAGCTTGCCGTTATTGGTTTCGGCATAAACCCATATATCTTTGCTCATTTTAAGTCCTCCGTCAGATAAGATGCATGTCTGCAAGCAGTCCGGCAAGAATGCCGGCGGTCTCGTCGCTGCTGCCGCTGATCACGGTCGAGTCAACCTCTCTGACCGGCGGCGCAGTGACGCGCTTTGTACGCGAAGGCGAGCCTTTTACGCCGCATTTGCTCTCGTCGCAGCCGAGATCGGTGCAGTTCCAAACAGTTATGCCTTTTTTGAGGCCTTCAATGACGTGTGCCGGCGTCATGAAGCGCGGCGTGTTTATTGCAGGGGTGACCGTGATAACGGCCGGGAGTTCGGTCTTCGATGTTTCGATGCCGTTTGTGAAGCTGCGGCGGCATACTATTGCGCTGCCGTCAAGATCTATATCATCAACACTTGTCACCAGAGGAAGTCCCAAAAAGCCGGCTGTTACTGGACCTGTCTGAGCGGTTTCGGCATCGGAGGCCTTGTTGCCGAATATGGCAAGGTCAAAGCTGCCGAGCTTTTTCGCGGCCATTGAAAGCACGTAGCCTGTTGCAAGCGTATCGGCTCCGCCAAACGCGCGGTCGGAGAGAAGCACCGCCTCATCGCAGCCCATAAAAAGTGCTCTTTTCAAAACGTCATTTGCCTGCGGCGGACCCATGGTAACTGCGGTCACTTTTCCGCCGAAGCGGTCGCGCAGGGAAAGACCGGCCTCGAGTGCGTTTTTGTCCACAGGGTTTATCATCGTTCCGGCTCCGCTGCGGATGAGGTTGCCGTTTTCATCGAGTTTTACCTCATCGCTGTCCGGTATCTGCTTTATAAAAACAATAATATTCATTTTCCGAACCTCCGTCACTTAACGCCCATCCACTTGGCAATGATCTTTTTCTGAATTTCGCTCGTGCCCTCAAATATCTCGGTGAGCTTCGCGTCGCGATAGAGCTTTTCAATAACAAATTCCTTGCTGTATCCGTAGCCGCCGTGCAGCTGCAGGCAGCCGCGAACGACCTCATTTAGAACGTCGGACGCATAGTATTTTGCCATTGACGAAAGATGGGACACGCGCTGTCCGTTATCCATCATGCTGGCACAGTTATAGACCATAAGACGAGCGGCTTCGACCTTGGTCTGGTATTCGGCGAGCTTGAACTGCGTGTTCTGGAACTGCGAAATGCGTTTGCCAAACTGCACGCGCTCCTTTGTGTACTTAACGGTCTGGTCAACCGCATCCTGAGCCATGCCGACGCAGACTGCCGAGATTCCGAGTCTGCCTGCATCGAGCGTTGACATTGCGGCGTGGAAGCCCTTGCCGATCTGACCGAGCAGATTTTCAGCAGGAACGTGGACGTTGTCGAATATAACCTCGGCAACCGAGCTTGCGCGCATGCCCATAAGATCCTCGTTGCGGCCGATCGTTATACCCTCACACTCGTGCACGTCTATGAGTAGGCAGATTGGGCTTTTTGTGCCGTCGGGAGCTTTAAACTGACAGTAGGTCTGGAAAAAGTCGGCCTCGCGTGCGCCGGTGATGAATGCTTTTGTGCCGTTGACGACAAATTCGCCGTTTATAAGCTCTGCGGTCGTCTGCATTCCGGCTGCGTCTGAGCCTGCACCGGGTTCCGTGAGCGTAAATGCCGAGCGCTTTTCGCCCTTTACCCAAGGAACAACGTATTTCTGCTTCTGCTCTTCGGTGCCGTAGTGAAGAATGGGGAAGCACATGTTGGTCTGACCGGAAACGGATTTTGCGACCGGGCCGCTGCCCTTGGACAGCTCCTCGACCGCGAGAACGTAGTGCACATAGGTGCTGCCAAGTCCGCCGTACTCTTTGGGGATTACAATGCCGCAGAAGCCAAGCTCGTGCATTTCCTTCAGCAGCGGCTCAACGCTGAAAAGCCCCTTGTCGATCTCCAGCGTGTGCGGACGGATACGCTCGTCGGCGTATTCTTTGTATATTTTTTGCAATTCGCGTTCTTCTTCGGTAAGAACGGTGTTCATATAATTGCCCTCCTATTGTGGATTTGACAATATAATATCAAAGGATGCAAAAACGGGCAACCGCGAGGCTATGTTGAACACTTTTGAACATAAGTGTAAAAATGTGTTGAACACATTTAACGAGGTGAGTATAATATAAAATGAAGTGTGCAAAAATGTTCAACGAGGAGGCGGCAGCATGAACGAACTTCCGAGAAATGATGTTCTGAAAATTTTGAAGCAGCAATTTTTGAGCGGAAATTTGAAAGAATATGACCATAAATATGATAAAACCGTCGCGGCATGGGAGAAGTCGTGCGCAGCCGGTGCCGAAGCACACACCGTTCGATTGAGCGACGACTGCCGCGACCTGCACGTTTTTGACCGTATTGACGATATATCAAAGTGCCATCTGGCCTACTTTCGGGATTACTATGAAAGCAGAAGCACGGCGCTCGAGCGAATGGGCGGCGCCATGTTTTATCTTGATACCAAGCTCACGGCGTTTCACAAAAGCGGCTCGGCCTCACTTCTCAACGAATTGAAATCCCGTGGCTTGCGCATAGGAACTCAATTTTCCGTTGAAAATGTCGGCGTCTTTGCAGGGAATACAGCGCCGGAAAAGCCGTTCGTTACCTGCTTCAGTGCCGGGGAGGGGCACTATTGCGATATTCTGACGCCGTATGCCTGCATTGCCAGATACGGCGAGACATCTGCCGGCCCCGGCTTCCATGCCGTAACCGTTATATTTCTGCCTCTTGACAAATGCTTTAAGAACTCCGTTAATTCGGCAACCTTTATGCTCGAAGCCGGTGATTTCACCTATAAAAACCGCATACTTTATCCGCATATCGAGCGCAGGTTCCACCTACTGGAGCAGTCGGTTCAGTGCAGCACGGATATAACACTGCTCGTTGACGATACGGGAGTTGTCGTTTTTGCAAACAGCCGATTTGAAAACGAGTTTGGAATGCATATAACGTCGGTGATCGGCAGCTCGCTGCGCGACAGCTTTCCAGAATTATCATTTGTGCTGAAGTCGCTGCGATCCGGTAAAGAGATATCTGCCGGCAACACGGCTCTTGGCGGAGCCGGAAAGCGATATTATGTGGAATGCCTCGCGATCAAGGAAAACAATAAGGTTATAGGCCTGAAGGTTTCAATAAAAACCGCCGAGCAGATACGCAAATACAGCGCCCGTGCCGAACGAAACAATGCAGTATATAATTTTCAGGATATCATCGCCGTCGGAGCTGCGATGAAACGTGTAAAAAATGAAGCAAAGGCAGCTGCGTCAAGCCCGGCAAATGTGCTGATAACCGGCGAATCCGGCACCGGAAAGGAGCTGTTTGCGCAGGCGATCCACAATGCAAGCTCGCGTTTTGCCGGGCCGTTTGTCCCGATAAGCCGCGGAGGATTTTCGAGAGAAACCGTTGAAACGGTTTTGATAGGCACCGAAAAAAATCCAGGAAAATTCATTCAGGCAGACGGAGGAACACTGTTTCTTGACGGAATATCCGAAATGAGCCAGGATATGCAAAGCTTCCTGCTGCGCTTTCTTGAGGACGGCATTGTCACTCCGATCGGCTCACGCCGCAGCGTACATGCCGATGTTCGGGTCATCGCGGCGGCAGGCAGCGAGGTACTGCAAAAGGTGAAGGACGGCTCGTTCAGACTCGACTTATATTACAGGCTGAATGTCCTTCGCATTGATCTTCCGCCGCTGCGCGAGCGGCAGGCAGACATGCAGGAACTGAGCAATTATTTCGTAACGCTGCTGTCGGCCGGATACGGAAAGAATATTTTCAGCGTTTCGGCGGAAACGGTCGAACGCTTCAAGGCAAATTACTGGCCGGGCAATCTGCGGCAGCTGCGCAATATAATTGAGCGCAGTCTGCTCAAAGCAGAGGACGGCCGCGAGCTTGAAATAAGCGATGTCTGCGACGATTTCGGAGGTGAGCAGACTGCGGTGACGTCGCAGGAGCAGGGACGGACCCTCGATATGTGCGATGCCGAAACGAACAGAATACTCGACGCTCTGCTCAAGCATAATGGGAATAAGGCAAAGACCGCGCGATACCTCGGTATGTCGAGGGGAACTCTCTACAATCGCCTACGTGAGCTTGAGGCCAACGGCATAGTGTTGTGATCGTAGTTGTGATCGTAATAAAACACGGAGACGCATTGCGTCTCCGTGCTTGTTTAGGCTTTGCTTGTTGACTTTTGCGGCGGATCACCGGACGGGCGGTTTCCTCCGCCAAAACCGCTGCCGCCATCGGGAGCTGCGCCGGGCTGCATGCCGCCGCCCATATTGCCGCCTGCGGAAGCTGTGCCTGTCTGCGCAGTCGATGCTGCGGCGCTGCTGTCGCCGGCATACAAACTGTAGCTGCTGCCGGAGTCAAGCTCGGGCGATGAAAAGAAAACAAACGATGCGTCGCAGCTTGCCGCAGCGCTGAACAGATCGCTGCCGCCTGCGGATTTGATGCTCGCTACGTCACCCTTAGAAATAAGCTGGCCGGATGCAGAGAATGTGACATATGCCTGCTCGGCGTTTATGTTAAGCTCCATTCCGCTTGAACCGCCTGCGGCAAGCACTGTGCCGCCTGAGATGTTCAGCGTTCCGTCGGCATCGAGCGGCTGGTTGTCGGCCCTGTTTGCCGTCCACACGGCGATGGTTCCGCCGGAGATATTCAGATCGCCGTTTGAGTCAAAGCCGTCACCCTCACTCGAATAGGCGTTTATCGTGCCGCCAGAGATGTTCATGGAAAGGTCGTAATTTGAAAGGCCGGAGCTTGCCGCGTTCATGCAGTCGTCGGATGACAGAATCGAGATATTGCCGGACAGCACATTCAGCTCGGCTGCCTCAAGTCCTTCATAGCATTCTGCTATGTCTATTGTCGGCCCGTCGGTTCCGTCTGCGCCTATGTTCAGAACAAGATCGCAGTGTACGGCATCATCGGCAGCGGAGATATTTAGTGTGCCGCTTTCAATGTTTAAAAGCTGCTCTGCGTTTATCGCATCGTTTACAGGAGCTGAAATGTTAAGTGTCAGCTCCTTTATCGTCAGTGTGGCTTCGCCCTCGGCGTCGGTCGTGGCGCCGGATTTGATGCCGTTTTTGCCGCTTGCGGTGATGTTTATCGTGCCTGTGCCGCACAGCGTGACAATTGAGCCGTCTTTGCATTTTATGACGGAGTTTTCGGCGTTTTCGTTCTCGGGATACTCGTCGTCGTTGTTCTCGGCAGAATCGCTCAGCGCATTTACTGAGCCGTCGGCCGCGGCGATCGTGACCTCGGTGGACTTGTTGCACGATATCGGCGCGGTGTCGGCGCTGTCAAGCTCCAGCCCGTTCAATATAAGCGTGACGCCGGTAGTGCCCTTTTTGACTTCAATGCTGCCGTCGGCACATGAGCCGGACAGCGAGTATGTTCCGGCGCTTTTGATAGCGAGGTGAGTTCCGTCTATTTCATAGCCGTCGCTGCTGCCGGTTGCCTTTATCCCACTGTCGGAGAATGTAAAGGCCGCATCGGCGGAATAGCTTTCGTCGCCGGACTGAGTCTTGTCGCCGCCCTGCGCAGAGCACGCCGCAAGCGACAGCACCAGCATCGCCGCGAACAGGAGTGACAGAAGCTTTTTTATGTTCATTTAGTAGACCTCCTTCGTTTCGGATGAGCAGATTGTATTACGCCGACCTAAAACGAGCCTGAAGAGAATTTATTTTTTCCTTTAAGCTTGGTTTCAGGTCGGCAGTTTATCATGAACATGTAAAGAGGAGGTAAACGAAATGTCAGATAACATACAGAGCTGCTTTGAACGCTACGAAAAAAAGTACCGCATAACGCAGGAACAGCAGATGCAGATAATAAACGGCATGCAGACACATATGCAGGCCGATAAGTTTGGAAATTACACCATATGCAATATATATTACGACACTGACGACTGGCAGCTTGTCCGCGCGTCGATAGAAAAGCCAATATATAAGGAAAAGCTCCGTGTCCGCAGCTACGGCGTTCCGTCCGAGGACGGAAAGGTGTTCGTTGAGCTAAAAAAGAAGTACGACGGAGTTGTGTATAAGCGCAGGATCACGGCAAGCCCCGAAGCGGCACAGCAGCTTTTAAGCGGTGAAGCTCCGGGCGAGAACATTGGCCAGATCGGCCGCGAGATCGAGTGGTTCAGGGCGCGTTATGCGGCAAAGCCGAAGGTGTTCATCGGATACGACCGCATGGCTTTCTCCGGCACAGAGCAGCCGGAGCTGAGAATGACATTTGATACCGGCCTGCGCTTTCGCACGGATGAGCTTGATTTGCGCCTCGGTTCTCACGGCGCGCCGCTGCTGCCGCCGGGAGAGGTACTCATGGAGATAAAAATCCCCGGAGCGTGCCCGATGTGGTTGAGCAGACTTTTGTCGGAAACCGGCGCATTCCCGACATCTTTTTCAAAAATCGGTCATTGCTATAAAAACAGCATCCTCCGAATAGGGGATGCACTTGAGAAAAAGGAGGAATCCGACTGTGCTTGAATCCATAATATCCTCGCAGCTTACGCTGCCTGCATTTTTGATATGCACGTTCACATCAATTGTCCTCGGCGTCGGTATCGCGCTTGTCGGTATGTATCGCTCGCGCTCGAGCCAGAGCTATGCGGTCGCGCTGGCGATACTCCCGGTGGTCGTTCAGCTTGTCATCATGCTCGTAAACGGCAACGTCGGCGCCGGAGTCGCCGTCGCAGGCGCGTTCAGCCTTGTAAGGTTCCGGTCTGTTCCGGGAACCGCGCGCGAGATAGGCGTGCTGTTCATGGCTATGGCCGTCGGCCTTGCAACTGGCATGGGCTTTGTAGGCCTTGCGGTCATATCGTTTGTGATCATCTCGGCCGTCATAATGGCACTGACGGCGCTGAACTTCGGCAAGGGCAAAGCCGAAGAGCGCACGCTGAAAATCACCATACCCGAAAATCTTGACTACGAGGGCCTTTTTGACGATGTTTTTGCCGAGTATACCAGGTCAAATTCACTTGTTAAGGTCAAAACCTCAAACATGGGAACGCTTTACGAGCTTGAGTATCGGATCGTTTTAAACAGCGATAATGTGCCGAAGGCATTCCTCGACGCGCTGCGCTGCCGCAACGGAAACCTCAATATCACCTGCGGCCGCGAGATAACAAAGGATGTGCTGTGAAGGATGGATACAGACTATCCTGCCGTATCGTGAGAAATCTCGCGATACGGCTTTTTGCTAAATTGATTTGACTGAATTTGTCGGATGTGCTGAATTTTCGTGAAATCGTTGCGGTAAATGCATGCCGGATGTATGATATTTACATCAAGCGGAGGAATGGCCATGAACATGATAGCTCATATAAGAAAAATGGATAATACTGCCCAGCCGCTTGCGGAGCATTGCCGGACGGTCGGAGCATTATGCGCGAAAGCAGGCAGAAAAATCGGCCTTGAGAAAACAGCGCAGCTGATCGGACTCATGCATGACATGGGCAAAGCAACCGCAGATTTTGCCGCATACCTTATGACGGCTGAAGATGGGGCTGCATCGCCGCACAACCATGCGCCGACCTGGGCAATATACGCATATCGCCGCTGGTTTTTAAAAGCCGGCGCGCGGAAAGAAAAGCTCACGGCTCAAATCGTGTGCCTGTGCATACTCGGCCATCATTCCGGGCTGACAGATTGCCTCAATGAAATGGGTCAGTCGCCGTTTTTGGAATCGATGATGCAGAATGAGGATAAGCTGCGCTATAACGAAGCAGCAGCTTGGTACGCTGAAAATGTAGTGCCGCCGGAGCAGCTTGACGAACTTTTTCACGCCGCTTGCAATGAGATAAGTGCTTGCGTAAAAAGAATCGGAGGCCAAACGGACGCTGCTTCGGTGCGTATGTTTGAACTCGGCATGCTCGCAAGGATGCTCCTGAGCATACTTATAGATGCAGACCGTTGGGATTCGGCATGCTTTGACTACAATGCGGATCCGTTCCAAGAGAAAAATGCTCCGGATTGGGCTCGCGCCGAGGAAACGTTTGAACGCTTTCGCTGAAGAAATCTTTGCGGCGTCGGAGCAATAAATGCCGTTCGCGCAGAAATATCGGATATTTGCTGCGCGGCTGCCGAAGCCGAACGCGGAATATTTACGCTTTCCGTACCCACCGGCGGAGGAAAAACATATTCAAGCCTTCGCTATGCCCTGAAGCATGCTGCAAAAAACGGTATGCAGCGCATTTTCTATATCATACCGTACAACACGATACTTGACCAAAATGCTGCCGACATTCGCAGCGCGCTCGGCGATTCGGTATCTATTCTCGAACACCACTCGGATGTTGCTATACCGTCGGAAGATGAACAGCTCGAGTATAAAACGCTGACAGAGCGTTGGGATAGTGATGTTATACTTACAAGCCTTGTGCGATTCTTGGATGCGTGCTTCGGAAGCGGCAATACCGATGCACGCAGGCTTCACCGACTTGCCGATTCGGTGCTGGTTTTCGATGAGATACAGTCGCTGCCCAAGCACTGCAAGACACTTTTTGAGCGCGCGGTGACTTTCCTTGCGAGTGCCTGTGGATGCACGATCGTGCTTTGCACTGCGACCCAGCCTGCGCTCAATATATTGCCGCCGCCGACCGAGATCATGCCGGATCCGCAGGCGCTTTATAAGCGACTTGAGAGGGTCAAATATGAGCCGAAGCTCGATAAAGCACTCAAAAATGATGAGGCTGCAGCGCTGATTGCGCAAATGCTGTGCCAAGATTCGGCGCTCACCATAGTCAATACAAAGCAGGTCACGTGGAACGTATATTGTGCCGCGATGGATGCTGCGCGCGCAGCAGGGCTCACGCCTGTACTGCCGGATGCCGCGCTTGATGAAAGCAAGATACGAGCTCTCGCAAAGCAGAGCGGCGATAATGCGGTTTTGTGCATTCATATGAGCACACTTCTGTGTCCTGCCCACAGAAAGCGTTTCCTGCAATGGATAAAGATATGGCTGAGCGAAAACGCACGGGTTTTGTGTGTGTCAACAGCGCTGATCGAGGCTGGTATTAATGTGAGCTTTCCAATTGTAGTGCGCAGCCTTGCCGGAATGCCAAGCATAGTGCAGGCTGCCGGAAGATGCAACAGAAGCATGGAATACGGTTCGGGAGCAGTTTACGTCTGGGAGTTTGCAGAGGAAAAGCTCCGGCGTTTGCCCGATATCCAAAATGGCGGCAATATAACGCGCGCCATTGCTGCGCACGGTGGCAGTGATTTCGGCTCGCTGAGCGTGCTTGACACTTATTTTAAGCGCGAAGAGGACTATATCGGTGCAATAAAGAATTATCCGATCAAATCACTTAACGCATCGTTGTCCGAGCTTCTGGCCGGAAACGAAGAACGTCTGCACGAGTCGAAAACTTTTGGATTAAACAAAGAGCTTGTGCTTAATCAAAGCTTTCGCACGGCGTATGAGCATTTTGCCGCCATTTATCAGAAAACAAAAGCGGTCATTGTGCCGTATGGTGAAGGCAGCAAATTGATAGCCGATCTTTGCGGAGAGCATGATATGCAGAATGAAATGCGCCTTCTGCGCCTTGCGCAGTCCTTCAGCGTGAATTTGTTTGATGCTGCGTTTAACAGGCTTGCCCGCGACGGAGCGATATATGCCGTGCTTTGCAGTTTTGCCGGAGCAGATTTTTGATCAGGCAAGGCAAAGTTTGCAGAGAATACTTGTTGTATTGTCAAGAGCTTTAACGCAGCATGGGCGGAAATCTGCCCGTCAAAACCGATATGCGTTCGGCTCTCGTCAGCTTATCTTACGGAATAAGAGCAATTTCCCGTTTGACAGCGGGAACAGAAGGCCACCGCTCGACCCGGTGAATGCTATGCTATCATTTGCTTACACGCTTCTTGGAAATGAGATCGCATGCGCGCTTGAAACTGTCGGCCTCGACCCGGCAGTCGGATTTATGCACACGCTTCGCCCGGGAAGAGCATCGCTGGCGCTCGACCTGCTCGAGAAACTGAGAGCGCCGTTTGCTGATCGATTTGTTTTGACACAAATCAACCTCGGAGCGGTAACTGCCGACAGCTTTGAGCGAAAGGAAAACGGCGCGTATTACTTGAAAGATGATGCGCGCAGGTCATTCCTGGCTGCATGGCAAAAACGGAAGCAGGAAACGCTGATTCATCCGTACCTTAAAGAAACGATCAGTTGGGGACTGGTGCCTTATGCTCAGTCGATGCTGATGTCCAGATTCCTGCGAGGTGATTTGGATGCCTATCCTCCGTTCCTGTGGAAATGAGGTGAATTGAATGATGGTTCTTATAACATACGATGTCAATACCGAAGACTCAGGCGGCTGGAGGCGGCTTAGAAAAATAGCCAAGCAATGTGTGAATTACGGTCAGCGAGTGCAAAACTCCGTGTTTGAGTGCCTTGTTGATGCAACTCAACTCAAAAAACTTCAGCACTGTCTATGTGAGATAATGGACAGCGAGAAGGATAGCCTTCGCTTTTACTATCTCGGAGATAAGTATAAGTCCAAAATCGAGCACTTTGGAGCAAAGCCTGGATACGATGTGGAGGGTGCGCTGATATTGTAAGTGCGAAGCGGCGGCGAACACGTTTTTGCTGATAGGTTCGCACCGGAAAATCTGCCTTATAACGCTGCACCGGGGTGGCTTTTGAGCCGATGCAGTGCGGCACTCCGCTTCGCGGAATAAAAAATTGTTTACCTTGCGCAAAAGTGCAGCAAATTTTTGTGCACTTTTGCTGTCGCGCCCCACATGGGGCGGATTGAAATCGCAAAGGTTATCCAGTAACTTTTGCGCATCCGAATACAGGAATTACAATGATGCGTGACACTACTATAAGCTCCAACGCTGTGGCAGGCATTTTTCGCTTGCATAATCCAAAGATCTGGTGTACAATACGATGCACAACAATAATAATGCGGATGTCGTCTAATGGCAGGGCTCCAGCTTCCCAAGCTGGCGACACGGGTTCGATTCCCGCCATCCGCTCCAGGGAAAAGCACCCGGCAGGGTGCTTTTTTAGCGCTTAATTCAGTTGACCGGCAACTCATAATATGGTAATATCAATGCAAAAGCTTTATACACTGCGCGGGAAAATATTTAAACAAGGGGGGAGAAAAATGAAAAAGTCAAAAAAGCTTCTGAGTCTGCTGCTTGCGGTGCTGCTGCTTTGCAGCCTGTTGCCGGCAGCGGCGTCGGCCGAGGGGAACCCGGAGGATGACTATCCGTTCGTTTTTGTTCACGGCCTCATGGGCTGGGGTGAAAGATCAATGCTTGATCCGATCGTACCGTATTGGGGACTGACAACGGGCAATCTCATGAAGTACCTGAACTCAAAGGGCTACGAGAGCTATGCCGCTCAGGTCGGACCTCTCTCCGGCGCTTGGGACAGAGCGTGCGAGCTTTATGCACAGCTTGTCGGAGGAACGGTTGACTACGGCGCTGCACACTCGGCGGCCAAGGGGCACGATCGCTACGGGATAACCTATGAAAAGCCGCTTTTTGAGGGTTGGAGCGCGCAGAAGAAAATTAACCTTATCGGACACAGCTTCGGCGGCGCGACAACGCGACTGTTCCTCGAACTGCTTGCAAACGGCAGCGCGGAAGAAGTTACGGCCGCAAAGGCGGCAGGCACTGAGGTATCGCCGCTGTTTCAGGGCGGCAAGGGCAACTGGGTGTATTCGCTTACGGCTGTTGCTGCGCCGCACAACGGAACTACGTTTATCGAAACCTGTGATGTTTCGACCAAGGTGGTAACCGATCTGATGTACAATCTCGGCGCATCGCTCGGGTTTACCAAGCTTAAGGGTGTGTACGATCTCCAGCTTGAGCATTTCGGGATCTACCGCAAGGACAGCGAGACTGATTTGCAGTATCTCATCCGAGTCCTCAACAGCAGCGACTTCATGAGTCATAATGACAATGCAATATACGACCTCACAATAGACAATGCGCTGAAGATAAACGACGGCATCGAGATGCAAAACAATGTTTATTACTTCTCTGTATGCGGCGACGCAACGCACCCGAGCGGCGTGAGTGGAAATGAAGTCCCCGATTCTTCAATGCTTGTGCTGCTCAAGCCCTTTGCCGCGATGATGGGTAAGTATTATGATAAATCCACCGCAGGTGGTGTTTATATCGACAAAACATGGCTGCCGAACGATGGCATGGTAAACGTAGTGTCCGGCCTGTATCCTGTAAACAGCAAGCTCAAGTGCGAAAAGTCCGACGGAAGCCAGGGCTTTGTCGTCTGCGACGGATACAACAAGGAAAGCTATGCGAAGGGTATATGGAATGTCTTCCCGACTCAGCCGTATGATCATCTTAGCATCATCGGCGGCATTCTTTCAAACACCGTTTCAAATACCCGGCACCTGTACATGGAGCTTATAAGCAGGGTTACGAGTACCTATGGCAGCAGCACTCCGGCCGAAGAACCTATCGGCAAGACGATGTCATTCACTGATGTTGCGAAGGATCGCTGGTCGTATGATTACATCCTCAAGATGTATCAGCTCGGCGTTGTAAACGGCCGCTCGGACAGCATATTTGATCCGACCGGCAACGTAACGCGCGCAGAGTTCGTGAAAATGCTCGCCTGCCTCGACGGAGTGGATACGAGCGCTTACGCAAAGTGCCGCTTCACCGATGTCAGCGATAAGAGCGTTTTCGCGCCGTATGTCGAGTGGGCTGCAAATAACGGCATCGTACTCGGCATTGATTCGGCAACCTTCAAGCCGAATGACAACATAACTCGCGAGCAGATGGCGGCCATAATCTGCCGCTATGCCGACTATGCCGGCATAAAGCTGTCCGACGATGCACCGGCCGCTGCCTTTGCCGACAGTGCGCAGATATCAAAGTACGCAGTCGATTATGTCACGGCGCTCCAGCGCGCAGGCATAATATGCGGAAAGCAGAACGCCGACGGAAGCTTCAGCTATTATCCGAAATCGTTTGCAACGCGCGAGCAGGCATGCAAGGTGCTCAGTCTTATATAAAATCGTTGAATAATATGTTAAAAAACCGTGGGAGACCACGGTTTTTTGTTGCAAAGAGTATAGACGTTTAGTATAATATATCTAATAAATATATTTAAGGCAGGTAGGCTATGGCGTACGTTGAATTTGAAAAAGTTAAAAAGACATATCACATGGGCGAGGTGAGCATCGAAGCACTCAAGGATGCGACTTTTGAGATCGAAAAGGGCGAAATATGCGTTATTGTCGGCGCATCCGGTGCAGGAAAAACCACGCTTCTGAATATTCTCGGCGGTATGGACAGCCTTACATCCGGCCGCGTTGTGCTCGATGGGAAAGAAATATCCTCGTATAACGCAAACGAACTTACGACCTATCGCCGTTATGATGTGGGCTTTGTGTTCCAGTTTTATAACCTTGTTCAGAACCTCACGGCCATTGAAAACGTTGAGCTTGCCGCACAGATATGCAAAAACCCGATGGACGCTGCGGAGGTCATTGACCTTGTCGGTCTGCACGACAGGGCGCAGAATTTCCCGGCGCAGCTTTCCGGCGGTGAGCAGCAGCGCGTTGCGATAGCGCGTGCTCTGGCGAAAAATCCGAAGCTCATGCTCTGCGACGAGCCGACCGGCGCGCTTGACTATAACACCGGCAAGGCGGTGCTCCAGCTTTTGCAGGATTGCAGCCGCAAAAACGGCATGACCGTTGTTATCATAACCCACAATCAGGCGCTCACTGCAATGGCGGACAGGGTGGTTTCCGTGAAAAGCGGCGTAGTCACCGACGTAAGCCTGAACGCGCACCCGACCCCCATTGAAGACATAGAGTGGTAAAGCGATGAACAAATCCATCATTAAGCTCACAAAACGAGAGATCAGCAGCAGCCTCGGACGCTATCTTGCGATATTCGCGATAATAGCGTTGGGGGCAGGTCTGTTTGTCGGTCTGCGCCTGTCGCGTCCCGATTTTCTCGAAACCTATAATAACTACACGCACGAGACTAATTTTTATGACTTTAGGCTTGTTTCAACGCTCGGCCTGACGGACGATGACCTTGCCGAAGTCAAGAAGCTTGACGGGGTGAAGCTTGCCGAGGGCGCTGTCGGGGCGGATTTCCTGTTTAATACCGCCGACGAGGATAACCTCATAATGATGGCGCAGAGCATACCCGAAAATGTGAACCAAATTAAGCTGAAGGCAGGCCGCATGCCGGAAAAGGCAAACGAGTGTCTCGCTGACCCTGATATGTATTCAAAAGACGATATCGGAAGTACAATAAAGCTTTCGAAGGATAACAGCGAGCAGACTTTTGATACCTTTGCGTATGACGAATATACGATCGTCGGGCTTGCCGACAGCGTTTTGTATATAAATATGGAGCGCGGCTCGAGCACGCTCGGAAACGGCAGCGTTAAGGGTTACATCTATATTCCGATGGACGGTTTTTCGACGGATTATTATACGGATATCTATGTTTGCGTCGATTCCGAAGGATATGTTTATTCCGATGAGTACGAGCAAAGCACGCAAAAATATGTTGACGGGCTTGAAAAATTCATGTCCGAGCGCGCGGTTATAAGGCGTGATGCCATCATTGATGACGCAATGTCTCAGCTTGACGATGCAAAAAAACAGTATGAGGACGGAAAGACGCAGTACGATGCAGCCAAGGCGGATTACGATGCCGGCTATGCCGAGTATACAAAAAAGAAGAGCGATACCGAGGCTCAGCTTGAACAGGCACGCAAGGAGATCGAGAACGCAGAAAGCATGATGGGTAACTCATCCGTTATCGATCAAAAACAGGCGGAGCTTGACGCGGCAAAAGCGGAGCTTGACAAGGGGCAGGCCGAATACGAGAGAGGCCTGCAACAGTTCAATGCCAAGGCAAAGCTCGCCTACGGCGCGGTGGATGAGCAGATAGCTTATTACGAAAACCGCATAAGCGATAAACAGAACGATATTGCTGCGCAGAATGTCGAGATCGAAAGCCTTAATGCGCAGCTTGCCGAAGCTCAGGCAAACGGTGATAGCTTAAAGGCAAGGCTCATAGAGTGGAAGATCAAAACTGCAAACGACCGCATAAGTCTTGATAATGCGGATATCGAGCGCTATAACGAGCGCCTTGAGGTTCACCGTCAAAAGCGCGCCGAGGTCGATGCCGAGCTTGAGCCGTATCGCAAGCAGCTTGAGGATGCCAAGGCTCAGCTTGACTCGGGCTATGCACAGATCGCTGCCGGTCAGGCCGAGCTTGATGCAGCGCGCGAGATGATAAGCAGCGGCGGCGCACAGCTTGAGGCGGCAAAAAAGCAGTATGAGCAGGGCAAGGCGGAGGCCGAACGAGGCTTTGCCGAGGCTGAAAAGGAGCTTGCCTCCGGCAAGGCTCAGCTTGATGCGGCAAAGGCAGAGCTTGATAAGGGCGCAGCAGAGCTTGATTCTGCCGAAAAGCAGATAAAAAATATCAACCACGCCGATACGTATGTGCTCGACCGCGATACAAACGCGGGATATGTCTGCTTTGAAAGCGACACAAACGTTGTCCAGAGCGTGGCGTCCGTGTTCCCTGTGTTTTTCTTTCTTGTCGCGGCGCTTGTGTGCCTTACAACGATGACGAGAATGATCGCCGATCAGCGCACGCAGATAGGCATTATGAAGGCGCTGGGCTATTCTTCGGGCGCAATAATTGGGAAGTATATGTTCTATTCCGGCAGTGCCACCGTGTTGGGCAGTATTTTCGGCATTGCGGCAGGAAGCTTTGCGTTCCCTGCGATAGTCTGGTTCGGATACGGGCTGATATACAATCTTTCCGGACTTACGTTCACAATGAACTGGCCGTTGGCGCTTGGAATAACGGCCGCAAACCTTTTGGTAACGCTGCTTGTTACATGGTACTGCTGCGCAAAGGAGCTTAAGTGCGCTCCGGCGGATCTCATCCGCCCGAAAGCGCCCGAGGCCGGAAAGCGCATTCTGCTCGAGCGTATCCCGGTAGTGTGGAACGATATGAGCTTCATGCAGAAAGTCTCGGCGCGCAATATCATGCGCTATAAAAAGCGCATATTCATGATGCTTCTGGGCATCGGCGGCTGCACCGCGCTTGTGCTTACGGCGCTCGGACTTAACGATACTATCCAGAATGTCGTGACGCGGCAGTATGATGATATAATCCTCTATGATTATGAGATCACGATGGCGTATGACATGAATGAGGAAGAGCAGGAGATATTCTTCCGTGACGCAGGAGACGATATAAAGGATGCAGTGTTTCTCTATCGTGGCCTTGCGGAGGTGTCCGGCAGCGATGCCATAAAAAGTGCAACGCTCACCGTGACCGACGGCAAGAAGCTTTGCAAGTACATTGACCTTAGCTATGACGGAGAACCCATCGACTATCCCGGCAGGGGCGAAGCGGCAATTAACTATAACCTTGCCCGGCAACTCGGCGGAATTGAAGTCGGCGATGAGATAAAACTGACGACCTCCGAAAAAAAGGAGCTTACAGTTACGGTCAGCGCCCTGTTTGATAACTATGTTGACAGCTTCGTTTTCATCTCGCCTGAAACCTGTGAGGAGCAGCTCGGCGAAGTGCCGGAGTATAAGTCCGCGCTTGCAAACGCACCGGACGGAGCGGATATAAACCGCTGCGCCGAGGCTCTTACCCATGATGTGGACGGCGTTCGCGGCGTGACGCTGAGCGTTGACACCAAGGCGCGCATGAGCAGCATGATGGACGGCCTGCTCGTTGTCGTTGCGGCGATCATCCTCTGCGCCGGACTTCTGGCGTTTATAGTGCTTTATAACCTGACGAATATCAACATATCCGAGCGCATACGCGAGATAGCGACGCTCAAGGTGCTGGGTTTTTACCCCAACGAGGCGGCGCACTATGTTTTCCGCGAAAACCTTATCCTCACCGGCGCCGGAGCGGTGTTCGGCCTTGGCCTCGGCGTTGCGCTGCACGCATTTGTCATGAATGCGATAAAGGTCGATATGATGTATTTCAAGCCGCACATAAGCTTTTTGAGCTTTGCCGTTTCTATCGTCATAACCTTTGTGTTCGCCGTGATAGTAAACGCCATCATGCGCCGAAGGATAGACAATATCGATATGGCCGGCGCGCTCAAATCAATAGAGTAATTTGACAACGTGCGGAGAATATATTATATTTAAATGTGATTAATTTATAATATCAGGGATGCATGATATGGAAAATTTGCAAACTTCGCTGCCCGGCTGGGAGATAGTGCGCTGCATCGGCAGCGGCAGCTCCGGTAAGGTATACGAGCTGAAGAAAAAAGATGAATACGGCGGCGACTTTCACTGTGCGCTCAAGGTCATAAGCGTTCCGGGCTCGCAGAAAGAGTATGACGAGATGCTCGAGAGCATGAGCGAGTTTGCCATGCGCGCAAAGCTCCGCGAAAAAGTCGAGGAGATCAGCAACGAGTATCGTCTGCTCGGCGCTCTGCGCGGCCACCCGAACGTTGTCAACTGCGAGGATCAGATGATCATTCCGCACGAAAACGACATGGGCTGGGACATTTATATCCGCATGGAGCTTTTGCAGTCTCTGCCGGATTATGTCCGCGAAAACGGTATGACGGTCGACAGCGTTATTAAGCTCGGCAGCGACATGTGCTCGGCGCTCGAGCTTTGCCGCGAGAATAATATAATCCACCGCGACATTAAGCCGCAGAATATCTTCGTCAGCCGCTACGGTGTGTTTAAGCTCGGCGACTTCGGTGTGGCCAAGGCCTCCACCATACGCACCTCGGCCGATAAGGTCGGAACTTATTCGTATATGGCGCCCGAGGTCTACAAGGGCAAGGGCTATGACGACCGCGTGGATATATACTCTCTGGGCATGGTGCTCTATTGGCTGTTAAACGATCGGCGCGGCCCGTTCCTGCCGATGCCGCCCCAGGTGCCGACGCCCGAGCAGATCACCGATGCGCAGATACGCCGCTTCCGCGGCGAGATCCTGCCGCAGCCGAAAAACGGCAGCGCGGCGCTGAAAAAGGTGGTCATGACGGCGTGCAGCTATAAAATAGCCGACCGCTATGCAGGGCCGACGGAGCTTAAAAAAGCTCTTTCGCTCGCAGCGTCGGGAAGGGTAGAGCCCGAGCCTGCTCCGGCCTCGTTCGGCAGCGACGATATGACCGTGCGCGAGGATTTCAAGGCCGATCCGCGCCCTGAATACATACCCGAAGCGCCGGCTGAGCCGCGACCGCAGCCAAAGCCGAAGCAGAAGCCGCGCCCCGAGCCTGCCCAGCCGAAAAAAGCTCCGCCCAAGCAGCCTGAGCCTGAGAAAAAGCCGAAAAAGTCCATGTTTGGATATATACTGGCGCTTGTGCTCATCCTTGCGGCCATGGCGACGGCGGTGATCGTTTTCGCCCTGTCCGGCAGCAATGACGGAGGCAAGGATGATACGCCGACGGCAAGCGCCTCTCCCACGCCGACGGCAACTCCGGAGCCGGAGAAGCTTGACGTAAAATCCGTCGTTCTCAGCTCACCGAGCCTTACGATGACGGTCGATGACGAGGCTCAGCTCAAGGTCAGCTGCATGCCCGAGCCGTCCGCCGGGCAGAAAGAGCCGGAGTATATCTGGAAAAGCAGCGATACGAGCATAGTCACCGTTTCGCAGGATGGCGCGCTCAAGGCCGTGAGCGAAGGCTCGGCAACAATCATGGTCTATGTCAGCGACAAGATGGAGGTTTACGATCAGTGCACCGTCATTGTCGAGCGCCCCAAGGTCACGGAGCTGAGCATCGAGGAGATGCCCGTCAAAACCGTGTACACCGTCGGCGAAGAGCTTGATACGACCGGCCTTGTGCTCAGAGCGTATTACAATAACGGCTCTGCAAAGCGCATAACCGACCCGAGCGAATACACGGTCGAGTGCGACATGACCGGCCTCGGAAACCGCGAAGCGACCGTCACTTATGACGGAAAGACCGTCACATATACTGTAAGAGTCAGCCTGTTCGGATGAATTTAGCGCCCACTTGTCAACTTAAGTCAATGTGCACTAATAAATGCAGCTAAAATTTGTTTAGTATCACAATTTAACAAGTGGGCAAAATGTGGTATAATAACATAAAAAGAGGCCGAAACGAGCGTTTCGACCAAAATATAACCTGTATGCTCGGCTTTATCGTGATCCCTCGATCGGAAACGATATGCCCACAAAATACAAACGCACCGCACGGTTATCCCCCGTGCGGTGCAACTTTTTTGCCCTTTTTAACTCTCAAAACTATCAAAAGTGTACTTTTTGATAGTAAATCTCTTGCACGAAAAACGAGTTTGGAAGTGCTAACGGCTGGCAAAAATGCAAGTATTTTTAGACAAAATGGGCGGTAAAGTATTGCAATTCTGTGAACATTCTGTTATCATAGCATGTAATGACAGCAACTATCAAAAAGTACACCTTTTGATACCTGCTCTTATAAAAAATAAATTTTTGGGAGGAAAAGATGAAAAAACGAGCATTAAGTCTGCTGCTCGTGTTGCTAATGGTCATGAGCTTAGTACCCATGAGCGCACTGGCGGTACAGAATTACCAAGCAAATGAAGAGCCTGCATGGGAGCAGTACACAGTCAGTGCTGTTGACTATGAGCATGCCTGTTTTTCTTTTGTGGCTGTGTTCGGGAAAACGGTGAATATTTCCAAAACCGGTATTGATCTTTATAATAAGGATGGAAAGCTCACTTACTCAGCCGAGAAAACGATTAGTATATCCTCGTCTCGGATAAAGCTTGATTACACGGTGCCGTATAAAGGAAAAACCTTGATGACTGCCGAGCTTTATGTTGTTGCTGATGGTAAAAAATATGGATACAGCGTGGAGTTTAATATGATTCACATCCATGATACGGGCGATAAGATCATAGACCCAACATGTACCGAAGGAGGCTATACGCTGCACGGCTGCACATGTGAACCAAACGCCTATAAAGATACCTACACTTCAGCTCTCGGCCACGAGTTCGCCGACGGCAAATGCACACGCTGCGGTATTAGTGTGCTCGACGCGTTTACGGATGTGAATAAAGGCTCATACTGCTCCGACGCGGTGCAGTGGGCAGTCGCAAACGGCATTACGAATGGCACCGATGCGACGC
>OMCF01000041.1_pt1 | contig 69524 bp, 65 predicted proteins | sample 1673791 | NCBI WGS metagenome assembly OMCF01 (sample SAMEA103958127, study PRJEB25191) | human gut metagenome | biome: human-associated habitat [ENVO:00009003]; feature: intestine environment [ENVO:2100002]; material: feces | place: Germany | collected 2013/2015
CCCCCGCCGCTTGCCGGAGAAAAAGCACAGCCGGGGCAGGCGGTCAAGGGCAAAGCCGCCGCACACGGCGGGGCAAAGCCCCCTTGACAGACTACTCCCGCCTGTGCTCGCTTACGGGCGGCGACGGGGGATATAACCGCAAGAGCCATATCCTACCGGGGCAGCAAAAAGCCTCTGGTCATGGTGGCCAGAGGTCGTTACTTTTCCATATCCATTTTCTTGTCGGGCTTGGCAAGCTCGGGCGGCTGCCGCTCTTTCCAGTCCTCCAGCAGCGTCATGATCTGGTCTTTCATCTGCCGGGGCGTGGCCTCCTTGCCAAAAAACTTTTCCAGTTCAGCGCCAGTAATGATCACGTCACGATCCTCCTTTTTCTTTTCTTCACACAAAATACCGTCGATCACATCCGGGGAGAGCTTGTTTTCCTTGTCCAGCTCGCGGAGCCGTTTTGCCTGACCCTTGGAGGGCGAAGCCTGCTGGCCCTCAATGGACACGGCGATATACTTCTGGTGCTTGGGGCGCACACGGGAAATTTCCACAGCCGGGGTGAAAGACAGCTTTCCGTCATCCATCGTCTGCTTCAATTCCGGCACAAGATCATTGAGCCAGATATACCGCTGCACGGTTTTCACGCTCATGCCGTTGCGCTGGCCCACGCTTTCAAGAGAGAGCTTTCCGGCCTCGGCGCTGTCGCCTCGTGCCCCCTGATGCTTGATGGCCTCATACTGCATTTTCAGGGACAGGGCCTTTTCGCTGGGCAAAATCGTTTCACGCTGACGGAGGTTGTCATCCGTCATAGCGAGAATAGCCTCGTCATCCGTCATATTGCGGACGATACAGGGCATATTGCGATACCCGGCAAGTTGGCTGGCCATCTGGCGGCGGTGGCCCGCGATGATCTCATAGCCGCCGCCCTCACGGGGACGCACCAGCGCAGGCTGGTTGACGCCGCCGTTACGGACGCTTTCCACCAGAGATTTCATTTCCGCATCGTCACGGACACCGAAAGGATGATCCTTGAACGGGTGCAGGTCGGAAAGGTCAAGATAGACGATTTCCTCTTTTTCGGCGCGGGTAGCGTCGCGGGGTGTAGGCGGCACTTCCGGGGCCGGGGGTGCTGCCTTTTCCTCGGGGGCTGCGTGGGTCTTGCCAGCCTTGGGCGGCTTGGCCTGCTCCGGGGACGCTTTTTCTGCCTTGGGCGGACGGCCACGGCGGGACTTTTCCGCTTTTACCTCTTTCTTGGCCCCCGGCTCGGTGGGCGTGGCTTTTTCGGCTTTTGCAGGGCGGCCCCGTTTGGGCTTGGGCTTCTCCGGCTCCGGCTCCGGCATGGGCTTTTCCCATTCCCGCTTGCTGTACTCGGTGACGGAAACGGACGGGGCCTCCATCTCCTTGGGGATGTCCGGCGGAGCGTCCTTTTCCGGCGTGGAACGCATCGCGGAAAGGTCGATCACCTTTGCGGACGGAGCGGGGCCGCCGCCCACATCAGGGATTTCGGCCTGCTCCATTTTTGGGGCCTTTCCCGGCATTTCAGGCGGAGCCTGTTCCTCCGTGGTAGGGGGATGCTTGTTTTCTTCTGCCATGACACGAATAACCTCCTTGACAAGAATTTAGGCCATGCCGCACGGCTGGCCCATATCGGCACACAGAGAAAATGCTGTCCGCATACAAAAACACCGCCTATGTCCTGTTAGGCGGTGCATTGTGTAAGGCTTGGCAGCTCATTTTCAGTTGTTTTTCTCTGTGTGCCCTTGTCAAGCGATGTTTTGGTCGCTGCAGAAAAAGCACCTGTGCGAGAGCGGCAACTCCTTCAAGAAGTAATCTTAATTTTGCACTCTTTGCCTGCACGAGCTTACGGGCAAAGAGTGCTTTTTGTTTTAGCATCATCTTGTGAGTGACTTAGGGCTGGGGCTGTGGTATACTGTACTTAAACACAATTATTTGAAAGTAAGGACGATCACATGAGTCAGAAAGATATAATGCACATTCTCGAAAAAGTCAGCAGCGGAGAGCTTAGCCCTTCCGAGGCGGCGCTGGAGCTGAAAATGGAGCCGTTTCAGGATCTCGGCTTTGCGAAGGTCGATCACCATCGCGAGCTGCGTCAGGGCATAGCGGAGGTCATCTACGGCGAGGGCAAGACCCCCGAGCAGATACTGAAAATCGTTGAAGCAATGCTCGAACGCGGACAGAAAACGGTGCTTATAACACGAATGTCGGTCGAGGCTGCCGAGCTTGTATCCTCAAAGCATGGCCTTGACTACCGATCCGACGCAAGGCTCGGAATAGTCGGCTCTATCCCGGAACCGGACGGGGTCGGAACTGTCGTCGTTGCCACCGGCGGCACGACGGATATACCCGTTGCCGAGGAGGCGGCCGTCACGGCGGAGATACTCGGCAATAAGGTCACGAGACTGTACGACGTGGGCGTTTCCGGCGTTCACCGCCTGCTGTCGCATATGCCGGAGATCATGACAGCACGTGTCATAGTCGCCGTTGCCGGAATGGAGGGCGCGCTGCCGTCGGTCATCGGCGGACTTGCAGACTGCCCGGTGATCGCGGTGCCGACAAGCGTGGGCTACGGCGCATCCTTCAGCGGCGTCGCGGCGCTGCTTAGTATGCTCAACTCCTGCGCGAGCGGAATGTCGGTAGTAAACATAGATAACGGATTCGGGGCAGGTTATCTTGCCAGCATGATAAACCATCTTGACTGATATGAATATTAACGAATTTTTCAATGAACATAAAAAAGTCGCGCTCGCCTTTTCGGGCGGCGCGGACTCGGCATATCTGTTGTATGCTGCGGTGAAATGCGGCGCGGACATTGCTCCGTACTTTGTCAAATCTCAGTTCCAGCCGGAGTTTGAGCGCGATGACGCCCACCGTCTGGCAGAGCAACTGGGCGTTGAGCTGCACGAGATAAGCGTTGACGTTCTGCAATTTGACGAGGTCACGGATAATCTGCCCGATCGCTGCTATTACTGCAAAAGGCGCATCATGGGCGCCATACGCGCCGCCGCGGCAGCTGACGGCTACGATACGCTCATAGACGGCACGAACGCAAGCGATGACGGCGGCGACAGACCGGGGATGAAGGTGCTCAAAGAGCAGAACATCCTCTCGCCGCTAAAGCTCTGCGGCATAACGAAAAGCGATGTTCGCGCACGTTCGCATGAAGCCGGGCTGTTTACATGGAACAAGCCTGCCTATGCCTGCCTTGCAACGCGCGTTCCGGCCGGCGAAAAGATAAGCGGCGAAAAGCTCGAGGCTGTGGAGAAAAGCGAGGAATATCTGTTTTCACTCGGCTTTACTGATTTCCGAGTGCGCCTGCGTGACGGCGGAGCGCTGCTGCAATTCACGGCAAAGCAGCAGGAAAAAGCGCAGACCGAGCTTGAAAAAATTAAAGCCGAGCTTTCAAAATACTTCGGCGTTATAAAGCTTGACCCGAAAGCGAGGGCGGAGAGCCAATGAGAACGCTGTATATAGATTGCTCTATGGGCTGCGCCGGAGACATGCTGACGGCCGCGCTTCTGGAGCTGCATCCGGATAAGGACGATTTCCTGCGCCGCATGAATGCCGCACTCGGCGGAAAAGCCGTGCTTTCGGCATCGCCTGACAGTAAGTGCGGACTGCGCGGAACGCATGTGACGGTGCTCATAAACGGCGACGAGGAAGGCGAGGCGACGCACCATCACCATGAGCACACAAGCATCTCGGAGATACTTTCGTTTATTGACTCCGTGCCGCTTGAGGTGAAGGTGAGAGAGGACGCAAAGAAGGTATATTCCCTTATAGCCGAGGCCGAAAGCCGGGTTCACGGGCATCCTATTGAAAATGTGCATTTCCATGAGGTCGGGTCTCTCGACGCACTTGCCGATGTGCTGAGCGTGTGCGCGCTTATGCATGAGCTTGCTCCGGAGCGGATACTCGCGTCGGAGGTAAACGTAGGCTCGGGAACGGTGCGCTGTGCGCATGGCATCCTGCCCGTTCCTGCCCCGGCGACTGAGCTTATCCTGCGCGGCGTGCCGATCTACTCGGGGCAGATAAAGTCCGAGCTGTGCACGCCTACGGGAGCTGCACTGTTGAAATTCTTTGTCTTGAAATTTGGGGCCATGCCGACTATGCAGATTGAAAATGCAGGCTGCGGAACCGGCAAAAAGGACTTTGAATGCGCAAATGTTGTGAGGGCATTCATCGGCGAAACGGCAGACGAGGGCGACAGAATAATCGAGCTTGCCTGCAACCTTGACGATATGACGCCCGAGGAGCTTTCCTTTGCCATGGAAGAGCTATTTACGCTCGGTGCGTTGGATGTTTACTTTACCAGCATCGGCATGAAAAAAAGCAGACCCGGCGTTAAGCTTACATGCATGTGCCGCGAAAGACAGCGGAAACAGATGCTTGAGTGCATTTTTAAGCACACAACGACCCTCGGCGTGAGGGAATATGTCTGCAAAAGATACGAGCTTGGCAGAAGCGAAAAAGCGGTGCGGACGCTGGACGGAGAAGTTCGCGTCAAAATATCGTCCGGCTACGGAGTTGTGCGCGAAAAGGCCGAGTATGAGGATCTCGCCACCATTGCGCGCAAAAGCGGCAAAACCATTGCGCAGATAAGAAGCGAGGTTTTAAAAGCCAATAAGCAATAAGTCATATAAACAATATCCCCCGAAAGCACTTGCTTTCGGGGGAATATTTATGCTGCTTATACGGCAAACAGCTCGGAGTTTTCGGTCAGCAGGTCGATTATGCCCCCCATCTCCTGCAGCGAGCTTACATAGCTGCGGCGCAAAGCGTCAAGATCGCGCAGATCGACGCTGCTTGCAACGCCGGCAAAGGCGTAGTCTGTTTCTACAGCCATTGAAAGAGTGCTTCCGTTCAGGCAAAAGCCCAAAAGCTGCCCGTCGATGCCGCGGCAAAATTCAAGTATCCGCTCAGTCAGCTGCGGAGTTAAAACACTCTTAGCATACTGTTCATGCTCGGCCGTTACACAGAAGCAGCGGTCAAACTCTTTGCTGCCGGTTGCGATGCCGCGCGGACTGTCCTCCGTGCGCGCGCTGACGAGCACGTTTTCTGCTGCCGGGTAGCGCATCTCAAGACGCAAAACAATGCCCTTGAACACCATGTCGCGGCAGGTTTCCAAGCCGTCCTGCGGAGCGCCGCGCTCGTAGACATGGTTAAGTCGCACGTTTGCCACGGAAAAGTGGACGCCGTTATGCTCGCCCTCGCGGAAGTTTTCCGTTTCGATCTCTTCCCACTGGTTATCGAGCAGGACGAGCGAGCGCACGAGCTTTTCGTCAATGCGCATCTGCGCCGTGTTCATATCCGGGCCGAAGGCATTTTCAAGCTCCGCGCGGAAGAAATCGCCCATTTGCTCCTGCATAAGAGCTTTCAGCTTCTTCTGCGCGCCGCCGCCGAGAAGAAGCGCGGCACACACACCGCCGAAGAACAGCACTGCCGTTAAAACCGATTTTAGCGCCATGTCATCCACAGCAAAAAACGAGATCACTCCGCCCAGAACGCCGATCAGACCGATGATCGTCCAGATGCGTGCCTGCTTTTGATATTGACCCAGCTTTTTTGAAAGCTCAGCCTCACTCATTTTTCCATAATGCGTATCATTCATTTAAGCAGCCCTCCCTCAGCAGATATCGAAATACAGGCTGCTGTGCGCGTCGAGCGTGACTATGTCCAAAAGGCTTGCCTCGGGAGAAATGCTGTCAAGCTGCATCCGCTTTGCACTGTCCTTGTAGTTATCCGGCTGAGTCTCGGCGGCAAAAATAAGGCCGTCGTAGTCCTCGGGAAGATAGACAACGTAGCTTTTTGTCAGCACCGAAGCCCAATTATCGACATTGTTCTGCCAGTCGGTAGAATAGGCAAACTCTATATCATAGGTCTTGCCGTTTGCACTGACAGTATGCAGATAGTAATTATCTCCGCGCTCACTGTCGCCGTATGAGGACGCGGCTGTGAGCCACATGCCGGTGTATTCGTCATATAGCTCGCTGTCGGTGTTCGTTATGTAATCGCCGCTGAAGCTGCCGACGGAATCCTTCGGAACATAGCACACGGCGTCAAATTCCAGCTCGCGTATGCCGTCATGAGTCTGGTCGGAGATCATTTTGACCTCCCAGTAGCAGTCACCGACGGTGTAGCCGTCGCCAAGGTTTGCGTAGCTGCAAACGCCGTTCTCTAGCAGATAGCTGCCGTTGTCGACAGCGGCGTTAGCATAGAGATCATTATCTTCAAAGTATGAGCCGCCGGCAATCGACACGGATGAAAGATCTTCGCTGAAAACATAGCGCTCGTCGGGATCCCATATCCATACAAGCTCCGTACTGTCTCCGTTTTCATGTTCAAAGCGGATGTAGACATCGCTTTCGCCGTCGGCGCTGAGGTCGTCAAAGGATATGGATGTGAAAGCGTCCTTCGCGTCGGGTATTGCCACGGGAAACGACACGCTGTCAAACAATATTTGCTCTGCCTCATCCCTATAGAATGCGGCGCTTTCGGAGCTTATGGTCACGAGAACATCCACGCTGTCACCGTCGTGCGTGATGGTTCCGCTGCCGACAACTATACCGGTAGTACGCCAGTCGTTGCCGGCTTCCGGGTCATCCGAGCTGCCGCAGGCTGCAAGACTCAGGCACATGAGAAGAGCCAGAAGCAGGGCCGTAAGTCTTTTAAAAGAAATCATGCCGCACCTCACTCAGTCTCGCACAGATCAAGGCGTATGTAGCTGTCGCCGTTGTCGCCCCACGAGAACGCTTCCTTTTCAAAGGACATGTTAATATCGTAGGTTACATCGGAATACTGACGTGAATGGGCATAGTATTGCTCCTCAATACCGGGGTCCTGCTCAATATATCCGTAGTCTGTCATTTTAAATGTACCGTCGCCCTCGCCCTCGAACAGCTCCCATTCGCCGTTTTCATCGATAGATATGTAGCTGGTGGAGTAGGGAGAGCCGTTGAGACACCAGGTGTTTGCAATGTCGGCAAAATATCCGTCGGTCCTGGGAGCGGGAGTGTCCATGACGAAAGTGCCGAAGGACTCGATGGTCATGCCATCGGTGCCGCCGCTGACCTGGTAGGCCTTGCCGTCATTTTCGTTGAAGAAATAAATATAGGCGTATTCCGAAACGTTCTGCGCGTTGCCTGCGGCTACTATATCATAGCCCTTGTACAGGGTGAAGTACAGTCCGCTGTCAATGGCTTCGACCTCGAGCGCGTCGCATACGTCGCTGTCGGAAGCGGCCCACAGGCCGAGATACTCGTTGTAGCTGCTGTCATACGAAGCCGCAGAATCGTAAGCTGCGTCCTCTATGACAGCCGGCGCTCTGTAATCATCGTCGCTGCTGTCGTCGTTTCCGCAGGCTGTAATGGCCAAGCACATAAGCAGCGCCATTATAAGCACCAGATACTTGTTAAGGCTTTTCATTTTATTCTCTCCTTATGATTTTAATTATTCTTTACTGCTCTGCCATGGATAAGATCTCGTCGTGGCTCAGCTCCACATTCCCAAAGCGGATGAAAATGCCGTTTGTAACGGCGCTGTTCCACACCTCGGGGTTTGCCAGTGGGCGGAAGCGGAGCTTGTCCAGATATCGGCTCATGTCCAGAAGCAGACGGCTGCCGGTCACAAAATCAACCTGCAAAACATTATCCTTCAGCGGCGTGACGGCTGATATATATTTCCGGGTCAAATGCCAGTCCTCCTTTCGGCTCAAAAAAGGCAAAAAAAGTCCACCGTACAGCTATTGTACGGCGGACAATAAAAAATAACCATTCACCAAAGGTTAGAAGTTTTGCTGCATAAGCTCCGAAAGCTGCTTTCTTTTTGTTCTCGTATCGCCCTGTATGCCGAGCTTTGAGTATATCTGCTTCATATATTGCTTGACGCTGCCCTCGGAGAGAAACAGCTTTTCGGCGATCTCGCGGTTGCTCAGCCGCTTGAGCGTAAGAGAGGCGATCTCGTATTCGCGATCTGTCAGCGCGGCAAACTCTGCCGGGCGAGCGCCTGCATCCGGCGCGGACTTCTGACGAGCCGATAAAGCCTCGCCGAGCTGCACGATGCTGCCAACAAGCTCCGGCTGACCGGAGCAATACTGTAAGATTGGCTTAATATAAGCGTAATTTTCAATAAACGGGATCATTATCCCGTCGGGTGCAGCGTCCTTAAGCGCTTGATCGAGAAGACGGCATGCCTCGGCATGCTTGCCGAGCGCCTCATACGCTGCGGCGGTCTGGAGCCTGACATGAAGCGCGACCAATGCATAGTGCATCGCCTCGCAGACAGCAAGCTGCCTCTCGCTGCGGCCTACGACCTTCGCGTATGCGCCCTGGGCGAGCAGTACCTGATTTTCGATCATCTCTATCATTGGCTTTCCCGGTGCAAGAATGCTTATCGACGAGAGCCTGTGCGCGGCAAAAACCTCCGGTATGCGCTCTGTTTTGCCGAGCAGCGCGTAATAGTAGGCGCTTGCCGCGTCAAGAATATTGAGCCATGCGGCGTTATGCTGCCGCAGAAGCTGCTCGCGGCGCTGCTCAAAGGTGTATCTCATTTCAACATCCGCGCACAGCGACAGCCTCCATGCGAGAAAATCGCAGCAGAGCGCCATGTTCTCCTGCTCGTTGCCCTCTATCCGGGCGTATGCGCTTTCAAGCTCGATGTGCGCGTCGGTAAAGCGCCCCTGCGCGAAGGCGGACTCGGCGCGCATGATCTTTTCGGCGCCCTGACCGTGTCCGTCGGTTATCTTGTAGTAATGCGGCATGCACTTGTCCATATCGGCAAGCTCACTTTGCATTTTTCCCGGCGCGCGATGGAACATCATAAGCACCGACGGAGAGCCGAAGGTCCAGCCGCCGCTTTTGTGTATGCTGATCGCAATGCGCGACATTTGCGAGCTGGCGCTGCGGTGCAGGCGGCTCATTGCGCTTATGTCGTTGTAGCTTAAAAAGCTCATGATAAGGTCGCACTCGCCCAGAAGATTTCCGCGCTCGGCCTCGCTCAGCTCACCGTTATCGTCAATGGCCGAAAGCAGCAGCGCTTTAAGCTCCAGCATCTTCGGTATCTGCCGCCAGTTGAACATGCTGCGCATCAGCACGAGTATCGACAGCGGATGCCTCTTAAGAACATCAACGGGGCAATCTTCGATGCCGGACAGCACGCGCTGAGGATCGAGCGAAGCGAGCAGAATTCCGGCGTCTTTCTGCACAACGCGCAGCAGTGCGTCGAAATCTCCGCATTTTCTGTAAGATGACATGGCATGCAGATACTGCTTCCGGCTTTCGTACCATGAACCGAAGCGCTGCCAATAAAGCTCCTTCTTTTGCTTTGGCAGCAGTAAAAACGTTCGTTCGGCGCACTGCTTCATCATATGATGGAAGCGATATGTTACGCCGTCCGGCAGACATTTTACAAATGCGTTCTGCGCCGTGAGCAGGTCAAGCAGCTCCTGCGCATCGCCGTTATCGGTCACAAATCGCGCCATCTCGGCGGTGAACTCGTCGGCAAGACCCATCACCGCCAAAAGCTCGCGCTGCTTCTTAGGCAGAGGATCTATCATGGCGGCAATAAACATGGAGTATATGTCCGAATCGCGGTCGGGCAGCGAGCCTCGCTCGGAGAGCGTGCGCAGATTGAGGTACACGGCGGAAAACCACCCCTCGCTGGAATACAGCAGACTGTCGATCTGCTCATCGGTAAGCTCGGTGCCGCAGCGATGTGCGTAAACGGCAAGCTCCGTGTGGTTTAAGCGAAGCTGCTCGACGCCTATCTGATAAACGCGGCTTCCGAGCCGCACGATATCGGCGGCCGGCAGAAAGCGGTCGCGGCTCGCTACGATCAGATGCACGTTTTCTGGCAAACGGTTTGCAAGCGTGCACAGAAACGCGGAAGCGCGGTCATCTGTGAGCAGGTGAAAATCATCAATAAAAATGTAGCAGGCATTTTCCCCGGTAAGCTCATGACACAGGCCGTCTGCCAGAATTCCGCCGCCGACGGCGTCCGTCGGGCAGGCATAATCGCGCAGAAAATCAAGCCCGGCGCGGGCAAATGCGTCCTGAACGCTTTTCCAGAAGATCATGAGGTTGCCGGAATACACGCTTATGCGGATGATCCGAACTGCTTCGGCCTTTGCGCGCTGCTCAAGAAACCAGCTGACGGCAGTCGTTTTGCCGTAGCCCATCGGAGCGACCACCGTGGTCATGCGGCAGCGCGATATGGGCCGCAGGCTCTCCTGCAGGCGCTCGGATATGTAGATCGTGTTTAAACTCCATTTTTGCTTCGGCATGGCAAACTCCTTAGTATCAATGCCAAATATTATATAGGAATGCGCGCCGCAGCGCAAGACGCGATAAGGCGCTTGTGGCTGTTCAAAAGCTTATTTTTGTGCTATAATACTCTGAAACACCGAAAAAAGGAGGGGTTTAATGGACAGAAAACGAGATCTTGAGATCGCACAGAGCTGCCGTATGAGCCCTATTGAGGATATAGCCGGAAAAATCGGCATAGGCGAGCAGTGGCTCGAGTGCTACGGAAAATACAAGGCCAAGGTCGATCTCGGCTATCTTGGCGATAACAAAAATGCCGACGGTAAGCTCATCCTTGTGACGGCCATAACGCCGACACCGGCAGGCGAGGGCAAGACCACGACCGCTATCGGCCTTGCCGACGGCTTGCGGAAGATAGGCAAAAATGCGGCCGCTGCGCTGCGCGAGCCGTCGCTTGGCCCTGTGTTCGGAATAAAGGGCGGCGCATGCGGCGGAGGCTATGCGCAGATAGTTCCTATGGAGGACATTAACCTCCACTTCACCGGCGATATCCACGCCATCGGCGCGGCGAACAATCTGCTTGCCGCGATGATAGATAATCACATAATGCACGGGAACTCCCTTGGCATTGACACTAAGAGAATAACCTGGCGCAGATGCGTCGATATGAATGACAGGCAGCTCAGGTATATCCGCGACGGCCTCGGCGGAGAAAAGGACGGGGTCGAGCGCGACGACGGCTTTGACATCACCGTTGCGAGCGAAATTATGGCGATACTCTGCCTTGCCGAGTCTGCTGCCGACCTTAAAGCGCGCCTTGCGCGCATCGTCATCGGATATGATACTCAAAACCGCCCCGTGACGTGCAGCCGGCTTAAGGCACAGGGCGCTATGGCGGCGCTTTTGAAGGATGCTATAAAGCCCAACCTTGTGCAGACGCTTGAGGGAACTCCGGCGTTTGTCCATGGCGGCCCGTTTGCGAATATCGCCCACGGCTGCAACTCGGTGCTGGCAACGCGTATGGCGCTGAAAGCCGCCGATTATGCCGTGACGGAGGCCGGCTTCGGAGCAGACCTCGGCGCGGAAAAATTCTTAGATATAAAATGCAGGGCATCGGGCCTGCGACCGTCGGCGGTGGTAGTCGTTGCAACGGTCAGAGCGCTGAAAATGCACGGCGGACTGGATAAGTCGCAGCTTGACGCAGAGGATCTTGCCGCGCTCGAGAGGGGAATACCCAATCTCCTGCGCCATGTCCGCAACATCAAAAACGTGTATCATCTGCCGTGCGTCGTTGCGCTCAACCGCTTCCCGACGGATACCGAGGCAGAGCTTAAGCTCGTTGAGGAAAAGTGCGCGCAGCTTGACACGGACATTGTACTTTCCGAGGTTTGGGCGCACGGCGGCGAGGGCGGAAAAAAGCTTGCCGAGGCAGTCGTTCGGCTCTGCGAGGAGGATAACTCCGGCTTTAGCTTCTGCTATGAGGATGAGCTTGGCATTGAAGATAAAATCAGCGCCGTTGTCAGGAAAATTTACGGCGGCAGCGGAGCCGTGCTTTTGCCGGAAGCGAAGGCGCAGGCAGCGCACCTCACGGCGCTCGGCTTTGACAAATTGCCCGTGTGCATAGCCAAAACGCAAAGCAGCTTTTCCGACGATGCCAAAAAGCTTGGCGCACCTGAGAACTTCACCGTCACGGTGCGGCAGATAAAGGTCAGCGCCGGAGCGGGTTTCACGGTCGCGCTTGCGGGCAATATTATGACCATGCCCGGCCTGCCGAGCGTACCGGCGGCCGAGGGCATAGATATCGACGATAACGGAAGGATAACGGGACTTTTCTGATGAACTTTGGCAGAATGCTCGGCTATACCGAGGCGCTGAGCAAAAATAACGACAGAACGTGGTTTCACGATAACCACAGGCAGTACGAGCAGGCACAGGAGGATTTCCTCATGGTGCTGGATGTGATGAAGTTTGTTCTTGCAAAGGACGCGCCGCAGATCGGCGACGAGCTTTTGTTTGAAAATCCGAAGAACTTCATGTATCGCATACCGCGCGACATGCGCTACAGCAAAAACAAAACGCCGTATAATCCGGCGTTCAGGGCGTATTTATCGCCGCACAAAAAGGACTTTTTGCCGCTTTCGTACTATATCCACATAAGCCACGAGCGCTGCATCCTTGAAACCGGTGCGTGGCCGTGGGAGACAAAGCAGCTAAACCGACTGCGCGAGTATATAGCCTATAACTACGAGGAGCTTGACGCGATATGTGCCGAAAACGGCCTCATGGTTTTCGGCGAGCAGCTCAAGCGCACGCCGCGCGGCTATGATCCCGACCACCCGGCGGCGGATTGGCTCAGGTATAAATTCTGGCTCACCGAATACGGCTTTACGCCCGATGATCTGTGCGACCTCGACGCATTTGCGGAAGCGGCCGGAGCCGCCGTTAGGAGATTTGAACCGTTCAGGCAGTTCCTCATGGGTGCGTTTGATGACAGAGTTTACGAAGATGACGAAGAATGACAAAGAATGACGAAGAATAAAAAACAGGCATTCATTTGAATGCTTGTTTTTTGTTATGTTAACCTATATCATAAACACGTCTCCGTGCTTGTACGGACTGCCGTGGCTTGCCGTTGCCCATGCCTCGAACGTGGCCTTATCGCGCACGACCATGCCGGAAAGCCTGTCGATGCCAAGTGCTTTAAGCTCGGGACACAGCGGAGTTGTAGGCCCGATGATTATGCTAACTGCGTTTTTTGAAAGCTCCAGCAGCCGGGGAAGAGTTTTGTTTATAGCGGCGCTCGCCGTCATGATAACGATATCGCAGTCGGGAAGAATATACTCGCAGGCCGAATCCGGATAGTCGCCCGGCTTGGGGTCGCGCTCGATTATGTAAACCTCACTTGCACCCTTGAGCGCGTCGGGCTGAAGCACGAGGTGCCCGATGAGCGCGATTTTTTTGCCTTCGGTGGCAAAGCCCTGGGTGCAGCTTTTGTCAAAGCCGCAGCGCGCACTAAGCTTATCCAGGCGCTCTTCGGTGTTATAAAATGCGTTTATCACAGCCATCGCCTCGGACGCTTCGAGAAGGTTCCACGATCGCACGGCTTCTGCCGCCTTGCGTGCCAGAAGTCCCTCAAGCGTAGAAAACATGCGCTCACAACTCTGGAGCGTATCATGCAAAGCAATGCCGTATCGGCCGTCGCTCAGCTCGGCGGCGATCCACGATCTCGTGCGAATTATACGCGAAACATATACCTCATCGGAAATTCCGTCAATTAAAATATCATAGTAATCCATATTCAGCCCTCCGCCGCCATTATATCACCGCTTGCGCCGGTATAGCAAGTGATGCTATAATTATAATGTAACGGAGGTAAGATAAATGATATTTGACACCCATGCGCATTACGACAGCGGCGCGTTCAACGCCGACCGCTTTGACATACTCGCGTCCATGCCGGAGAAAAACGTCGGGCTGATCGTGGATCCGGGCTGCGATCTTGAAAGCAGCCGCGCCGCGATAGCTCTTGCGGAAAAATACAGCTTTGTGTACGCCGCCGTCGGCTGGCACCCGGAGGATATGGATAAGCTCACCGACGAGGGCTTTGATGAAATGATAAAGCTCATGCACCACGCGAAATGCGTTGCCGTCGGCGAGGTAGGGCTTGATTACTATTGGGATGCCGGGCACAAGGACGAGCAAAAGGCGCTGTTTATCCGCCAGATCGAGCTTGCGCTTGAGCTTGATAAGCCCGTTATCGTCCACGACCGAGAGGCACACGGCGACAGCTTCGATATCGTCTGCCGCTATCCTGCGCTCAGGGGCGTGTTCCACTGCTATTCCGGCAGCGCGGAGATGGCCGCCGAGCTTTTAAAGCGCGGCTGGTATCTCGGCTTTGACGGGCCGATAACCTATAAAAACGCGCGCAAAGCGCTTGAGGTGCTGCAAATGTGCCCACTCGAGCGCATGGTCATCGAGACGGACAGTCCGTATCTCACGCCGGTTCCGAACCGCGGCAAGCGCAACGATTCGTCGAACCTGAAATATGTTATCGACAAAATTGCCGAGGTCAAGGGTGTGAGCGCTTCGGAGATCGAGCGTGCCACGTTTGAAAACGGCAAAAAGCTTTTCGGTATGGAGGATATGTGATGTATGAGCCAGAGATAATACTGAGCGGCGCGCCGAACGCGCGTGACCTCGGCGGAATCGAAACAAAGGACGGAAGAACGCTCAAATACGGCCGACTTATCCGCAGCGGCATGCTCTCGCGCCTTGACGATAACGACATTGCATATCTCAAAAACGCCGGACTGCGCACGGTCGTTGACTTCCGCACCGCAGCCGAGCGTATGCAGAAGCCGGACAGACTGCCTGAGGGCACGGAGTACATAATCTGCCCCATTCTTGAGGATAAGGCCGAGGGAATAACTCGCGATAAGCCCGAGACCGAGGATGAGGAGGCGCAGCGCACGGTGAAAATGGCGCAGAGGCTCATGGCGCGCGACCCGAACGGCGCCGTGCAGATGCGCTCGCTTTATCCGATAATGGTCTCGGTCGAGCACTCGGTTTTGCATTACAGAAAGTTTTTTGAGATACTCCTGCGCCATGAGGAGGGTGCGCTGCTGTATCACTGCACCATGGGCAAGGATAGGGTCGGCACGGCAACGGCTCTGATTCTATCGGCTCTCGGCGTGCCGCGCGAGACAATCTATGCCGACTATCTTATAACGCGCGTCCGCTGCGCTCCGGGCACGGAGAGACTCGTCAATAACTGCAAAAAGTACACCGACGATCCCAAAACGCTGGAGTTTATCCGCATGCTCGATACCGTGCAGGAGGACTTCCTCGATGCGGCTTTGGATACGATAGATGAGCTTTACGGCGGCATGGAGAGCTTCCTGCGCAATCAGATGTTGCTTGATGAGGAAAAACTCAAACGCCTCGAAGAATTGTATCTTGAATGATGAAAAAACCGGCGCAGGCAAAGGCCTGCGCCGGTTCAGTCTTCGAGAAATTCCGAGTAGCAGTCGAGCGTCAGACAGCCGGAGAGCTGCGTGAGCAGGCACTGCATATCGGAGCTGTTGTATTCGTTATCCGGCGCGGAAAGATTTTTGCTCGCCGGTATGTCATATGAGAGCATTGCGCGCACGCAGGTGCCCTTGCCATCGCCGCGGCTTTCTATGATAAGCGCGCCGTTGTGCAGCTGCGCGATGCTTTTTGCAACGGCAAGACCTATGCCGCTTCCGGCCGGGCGCGAAAGACTGTCGCGCTGCTTGTACTTTCCGAAAACGGTGGACAGTTCGTCGGGAGGAATGCCTGCGCCGTTATCGTCAACGCAGATGATGAGGCTCTTGTCCGTCCTCAGCAGCGAAACGGCTATCCTGCCGCCGCGGCTGCAGCTTGCTATGCCGTTTGACAGAAGGTTGAGCACCATCTGCCCGATGAGCGCGCGGTCTGCAACAAGGCGGACGTGCTCCTCGGCGCTGAACGAGATGCTTATATTCTGCTTCTGCGTGAGAAGGTTCACGGTGTCGATCATATTTCCGAAAAGCTCGGTCATGTCGATCGGCTCGGGGCGGAAGGGAAGCGAGCCCTCCTCAATGCCGGAGAGCGTGCCAAGATTATCCAAAGCACGCTTTATGCGGTAATAGTTGCGGTTGAGCGTGCTGACATATTCGCTGAGCTTGTCGTTTGCAACGTCCTCGGCGATGACGGATATGCACGATGCCGAAAACTTTATGTTCGACATGCACGAGCGCAGCGTGTCAAAAACGCTGTCGCTGGGCGATGAAGGGAAACCGTCGCAGCTTATGACGTGGATGCGGTATCCGTTTGCCGAGCTTACCTTCACGGTGCAGCTTTTTTCGCCTATGAGCGCCGTCGTAACAAAGCTGTCGGCCTGGTTATTTGAAATGTGCGAGGGCATGAGCATGTCAACGGGCTTTGACGTGAGGTCGCCGCCGGCAAGGCCGACCGCGGCAGGATTCATATACACTATCTTTCCGCGGCGCGACACCGCGACGGCTGTTTCGAGCATTGAGAATGCGGCGGCCAAAAGTCCGGAATCCGACATTTATCTTCACCTCGCAAGTTTTTTCGGTACTATTCTATCAAAAACAAGCAAAATATACAATAGCCGCCCTCAAAAAGGCGATTTTTTAACGTATATTTGGCTGTATCGAAATATTGATTTTTGAGCATAGTATATGTTACAATTATGGCAAAACAGCAAGTAATGTTTTCCACGCTGAAATTAATTTAATGGAGGAACATAAAAAATGATCAAAGTTGCTATCAATGGTTTTGGCCGCATCGGCCGTCTGGCATTCAGAGCCGGCATCGTCGCTGACGATATCGAGATCGTTGCCATCAATGCTCCCGACAAGACCCCTGCTCAGCTGGCGTACACCGTTAAGTACGACTCCGTGCACGGCCGCTTCCAGGGAACCGTTGAGTATGACGATAATTCCATCACCGTAAATGGCAAGCGTGTCGCCGTCGTCGGCAACCGCAACCCGGCAGAGCTGCCCTGGGGCGAGCTGGGCGTTGAGTACGTCCTCGAGTGCACCGGCGCATTCCTCACCACCGAGAAGGCACAGGCTCACCTTGACGCAGGCGCACAGGTCGTCGTCCTGTCCGGCCCGTCCAAGGACGATACCCCGATGTTCGTCTGCGGCGTAAACCTCGACAAGTATACTCCCGACATCAAGGTCGTTTCCAACGCATCCTGCACCACCAACTGCCTTGCTCCTCTTGCAAAGGTCATCAACGACAACTTCGGCATCGTCGAAGGCCTCATGACCACCGTCCATGCAGACACCGCAACTCAGGAAGTCGTTGACGGCTTCTCCAAGAAGAACTGGCGTCTCGGCCGCGGTGTTCACGGCAATATTATCCCCACCAGCACCGGCGCTGCAAAGGCTGTCGGCAAGGTCATCCCCGAGCTTAAGGGCAAGCTGACCGGTACCTCCATGCGTATCCCCAGCGCTGACGTTTCCATCGTTGACCTGACCTGCCGCCTCGAGAAGGGCGCAAGCTACGACGAGATCTGCGCAGCGGTCAAGGCAGCAAGCGAAGGCCCGATGAAGGGTGTTATCGAGTACTGCGAGGACGAGGTCGTTTCCTCCGACTTCATCACCGATCCTCACACCAGCATCTTTGACGCAAAGGCCGGCCTGGCTCTCAACGACAACTTCGTAAAGCTCATGGCATGGTACGATAACGAGTGGGGCTTCAGCTGCAAGATGCTCGACCTGACCCGTCACATCGACAAGGTCCGCAAGGCATAATTTGAGTTGAAAAGCCGCCGGTTTTGCCGTATTTGAACAATTTTATGAACTTTTAATCCAAGTGCGAAAACTGTTGCCAAGTACGAAAACGGTCGGCTGATACGAAAACTATTAAAAATGGCCTCTTTTTGCTTGATGGTTTCAGGCAGAAAGAGGCTGTTTTGCTGATATAGAATCGCCCTGCCGCATTAGGCCGGTTGATACAATAAAACATAAGAATAAAGACTGCATCGATGCGGATTTATTATACGTTTTTTATCCTATGACCTCGCTGAGTACTTTTACGAAGAATATGACGAGGACGCATATCATTATCGGCTTTACAGCCTTGCTGCCGCCTTTTTTGAAAAAGCTTGAGCCGAGCCAGTTGCCGGCAATGGAAAACAGTCCGGCGACGAGCCCGACTGCGAAAATGACCTTGCCGTTTATGAGGAAAACTACAAGCGCCGAGATGTTCGTTGCGAGATTTATAGCCTTGCTTACGCCGTTTGCCTCCGTGACGGGCATATGAGCCGCGGCCGTCAGCAGCAGTATGAGAAATGTGCCGGTCCCGGGACCGTAAAAACCGTCGTAAGCGCCGATAACAAATGCTATGACGCAGCTCAAAAGCGTGGTCTTGAGCCTTGAATACGGCTCGCGCTCGCCGCTGAGCGCTTTGCCCTTCATGACGTACAGCGCCGTCAGCGGAAGAATGACGAGCATGATTATCTTGAACACACCGTCGTCAATGAGCAGTGCAAGGTTTGCGCCGCAGGCTGAGCCTGCCAGCGCGAACAGCACGCAGAATATCGCCTGTTTCCAGGGGATAAAGCCGCTTTTCGTGTAGCGCACGGTGGTGAGCGTCGTGCCCATGGCGGAGCTTACCTTGTTCGTCCCTATGGCAAAGTGAACGGGGAAGCCTGCTATAAGATACGCCGGAAGCGAGATAAGTCCGCCTCCTCCGGCAACCGCATCAACAAATCCGGCAAGGAAAACGAGCGGACAGACGATGAGATATTGAATTATCGAAATTTCCATGGGTTTACTCGGCGGCCTCCCACAGCAGCATATTGTTTTTGCATTCTGCTTTCAGCTGCCCCTTGTCCATCAGCCATGCGAGGTATGACTTCACGGTGCTGCCGACAAGCGCGTATTGCTCAAAGCTCAGCTCAAGAGCATATTCGTCAAAAAGCCGTTTGAGAAGCGCTTCAAAATTCACGGGCTTTGCGCAGAAGGCTTTAATGCGGCCTGCTATCTCATTTGCGGTGTCGATATTATACTGCGCAAGCTCGCTTACATCTTCGCAGGCCTCCGCATGCGCCGGAACGAAAAATGCGGCTTTAAGATACTTGACTTCTTCAAGCGTGTCGAGATATGCCTGCACGTCATATATAAAGCCGATGCGGTATTTTTCGAGTGTTGCACGGCTTGAAAGGCAGTCGGCAAGGAACACAACATTATCCGGCGTTCTGAAGCCGACCATTTCAAAACAGTGTCCCGGCAGAGGAATGATCTCAAAGCCCTCGGGAAGCTCGGCGGACGCAAGCTCGTCCGCATCCGACTCCTGTGCCATCAAGAACTTGTGCCGCAGCGCCTTCGGAGGAAAACCGCCGTAAAGAAGAGCCGGCTCGAGCAGCGTATGACGCGTGAAGTTGCGCTCTATGCCCGGAGCATAGACCTTGCATCCGGTCTGCGCCTGAAGATATTTGCAGCCGCCGATGTGGTCTGCGTGAGAATGGGTGCACAGTATCGCGCGCAGCGCCCAGCCGTTTTTGTCAAGTATCTGCCGAACCTTGCGCCCGGCCTCCTTGTCGTTGCCGCTGTCGATAAGATAAACGTCCTTATCTCCGTCGAGATAAAGCCCGATCTTGGCAGGGCAGTTAATATAATAAGTGTTGTTTAAAACCTGAATAAGCTCGTACATCGTATCACCTCGTTTAACCGATACAGTTTATCATAAGTTCATTTTCCGGGCAATAAAATCCTTGCAGAAATATTTAATTGTGCTATACTTACTTCTGTTCGTTTGGAACAATTTTGATTGAAACCGGGCGATAATATTGTTTGTAAATGAAAATGCCGATCTGTACAGGCACCTGACGTTTGCCTCCGTCGGCGGATTTTTCGGTGCGTATGCGATACTGTGCCGCAGCGGAATACTTGCCAGTGCGCAGACCATGAACCTGCTGGAGCTTACGCTCAATGCGCTGCGCGGCGATGCGGTCGCAGTGCTGCTTCATCTGGGTGCGCTCGTGTTGTACGTCGCAGGCACGATGATGACGGTGCTCTTGCCGCACTTTTTCGGCGTTGATATGCGCCGTGCAGCGCCTGTTATCGACGCGCTTGCCTGCGTTGCGCTGTGCTTCATTCCGGCCGATGCGAATGTCATCCTCGCGCTGTACCCGATATTCTTTGCGATGAGTGTGCAGTGGAGCACCTTTTCCGGCGCTAAGGGCTTTGTAAGCTCGACCATATTTTCCACCAACAACACAAAGCAGGCCTCGCTTGCCTTTGCGCAGTATATAACCGACGGCGACCGCGTGCATTTCAAAAAGGTGAAGTTTTATCTCTTCACGCTGCTTGCTTTCCACTTCGGCGCTGCGGTAGGCTTTTTTGCCGTCAAGCTCATGGGCGTCCAGGGCGCGTGGGTCAATATCATCCTTGCCGCCGCGGCCTATTCTATGGTCGTCTGCGAGGACAGATACTTAAGCCTCTGCGAGGACGAGGATAAAGAAGAGGAAGTCGCATAACGCATAAAAAGACAGCTCCCAGTGGGGAGCTGTCTTTTGCGCTTTGTAAAGAAAGAAAAAACAATGACTTTTAACTAAAAACATCAAAAACGGGTGCGGCGTGGGAGAGCCGCACCCTAAACCTCCGTTTCCCCTGCCGGCGGATGATGAACCGTTCATCCGCCGGACACAGTAAATCGGGGGCAACACTGACTATTGCTTATACTATATCGTACTTCTTGAGCAGATCGACGACAACGTTGTTCGTCAGAGGCTCCTTGAGCAGGCCGAGGATCGGCATGATGGTCGGGAGCAGGAACTCTGCCGGCTTCTTGCCGTCGAGCAGCTTGCTCGTTGCATAAAGCAGGTCACGGATATCATACACAGAGCCCCAGACCTCGGGAACGCCGCGGTCAACATTGCACAGCGTGTAGACCGCTTCCATGCCGGTACGGATCGAATACTCGGTGGTGAAAACGGTGTCGCGCGGAGTATCAGCAAACTGGCCGACGAACGCGAGGTTAACGGAACCGTCGGGCACAACCTTGGGACGGTCGCCCTCTGCTCTGGGCATGAAGAAGGTAGTTACATAAGGCATCATGCACGGAGTGGTGTTGCACTCATTGGTTGCAAGATCCATGATCTGATCCTCGGGAATGCCGATGTGATACAGCCACTCGGCCGCAAGCTCTATGCCGGTGCACTGGTACATGGGCTTTTTGATGAAGTCGCCTTCATCATCCCAGCAGTTGAGGCCGTAGACCCAGATCAGGCAATGATCTTCCGGCTGCTCCTGGAACTGACCCTGACGGTTGATGGTCCAGCTTACGAGCCAGCTTGAATCGCGGCAGGTGACGATGCCGCCGGTGACTACCTTACCGGACAGAGGATCGCGCTTGCATATCTTCTGGATAGCGTCGAGGATCTGCTTGTTTGCGGTATCGACGGTCCAGGATTCCCAAGAGGTCTCCTTGATGCCTGCGAAGAACTTCTCGGGACGGCCGAATGCCGGGTCCTGAGCCGCGATCTTCTTCCACATCTCGATAGAGGGGCCTTCGCCGTTCTTGACGGTGACAACTGGTGCGTGGGTGTTATCGCCGTATGCCGATGCGTCGCCCTGGCAGCCGTTGGTGCAGATGACAAGATCATCCTCGGTCAGGTCGATGACCTTCTCTACGCCGCCCTGAGTGTACTCGATCTTCTTTGCGACCTTCTTCTCGGGGGTGCAGTCGCAGACGATATTGGTAACGGTCGTGTCATAAAGGATCTTGCCGCCGTGATCGGTGATGTACTTGCACATGGGCATGATCATGGATTCATACTGATTATAGCGAGTGAAGCGCAGTGCGCTCAGATCGGGCAGACCGTCGATGTGGTGGATGTAGCGCTGCAGATACAGCTTCATCTCAAGTGCGGAATGCCATTTTTCAAACGCGAACATGGTCTGCCAGTAGGTCCAGAAGTTCGTTGCATAAAACTCATCGTCGAATATATCGTCGATCTTCTTGTCCTCAAGGGACTTGTTAGTGGACATGAACAGCTTCAGCAGCTGGGTAGCAGCACCGGGAGTAAGACCGTACTTTCTGTCGGTGTGCGCGTCCTGGCCCTGCTTTTCGGTGACGCGGCACAGGGAGAAGTTCGGGTCTTCCTTGTTCAGATGATAGTACTCGGAGAAAACGGTCTCGCCGGGATTTACGATAGAGGGGATGGACTTGAACAGATCCCACATGCATTCAAAGTGGTTATCCATCTCGCGTCCGCCGCGCATGATGAAGCCCTTGGTCGCATCGTAGATGCCGTCGCAGGAGCCGCCGGCGAGGGGCAGGTGCTCGAAAAGCGTGATGTGGTCGCCTGGCATCTGTGCGTCACGGATAAGGAAGCAGGCTGCGGCCAGACCCGCAAGGCCGGTGCCTACTATGTAGGCCGATTTCTTATCGATGCCTTCCGGCTTTTTCGGTGTGGCAAATGCCTCGTAGTTACCGCTGCTGTAATACATTATGATTCCTCCTAAAAATTTTTTATTATGTCTGCACATAGTGCAGTAAGGTACGTTGGAGTTTCAGCGTTTTACAATGGCTCTTATAGGGCATGCCAAATAGCATGCACCGCAGCCTATGCATCTGCTATTATCAATGATCAGAGGCTTTTTTGATGCGTCGATACAGCCGACGGGGCACCTTGAATGGCAGCCGCCGCAGCCAACGCATTTTTCGCTGACAAAGTATGTATCCACAGTGTTGTCCTTTCGATTTAAAACCACATCGGCGACAGCTCCCTCTGCCGCCGATGTGTAAGAGGGGAATAAGGTGCGAGAGACTATTATTACAGACCTGCTATTTTTTCAAGCGCTGCTCCGTCGAGGATATTTATCCTTCCGCGTCCGGTTCCGATAATGCCGAGGTCACGCAGCTTATCAAGCTCGCGGCTTATGACCACGCGCGTCGTACCCAGGCTGTTTGCGATCTCCTCATGAGTCACAAAAACCGAATTTGTTTTCAGCTCGCGGCTTTTTTCAAGCAGCTCGCGCGCTATGCAGTGCCTCAGATCGTTAAACACGAAGTAAGAAATATTGTTAAGTATGGCCTGAGCGCTCTTTGCACAGGTTTCGTAAATAAAAAGCGCCATCTGCCACTCGTCATGCGCAACGACCGCCATATCAGGCCGCTGCAAATACGCGAGAGTAGTTTCGCCATCCGACTGGAGGCACGGTATCACGTCCGTTTCAAGGGCATTATCGACCGTCATTATGCTAAACGCATCGCCTTTTTTCAAATGGAACAGAGTCACCTCGCGTCCGGTGTCAGATGCGAGGTAAACTCTGAGGCCCCCTTCAAGGACAAACACGATGCCGTCCTTTTTCACCGTTTTGAAAACAACGTGCTCTCTCCTTTTATAGCTGCGGAAGATCGCGTTGTCTTGAAGCCTGCGCCTGTGCTTTTCGGCAAGCAGGCTCCAGCATGGAATGCACTCGCTTATGCTGTGCTTCATTTTATATCACTCCTGCATCAAATATTTTTCTCCCACGGGCAGTAATGTTATAGGTACTAACATACGTGCCCAAAAAAATTTGTGCGGAAACGCTTTGTTCTATTTGTCTGAATTTTATCAAATTATCAAAGCATTTCCGCATCTTTTGTTACTTAACCGGCAAAATATTTGGTCATTTTGAAAATTCCGTATAAATTGCATAAACTCAAGTGTCGTTTTTTATGTAATTAGCTATAATTGCAGACGAGGTTCGCAGAGTTTCAACAGGGTCGATGGCGTATTTTGTACCATCATAGATGTTTGTTCCCGTGTAAGCGTTGACAAGTATCTGATAGATCATGTGGATATCAATATCCGGCCTGATCGAGCCGTCGGCGATCCCCTCGCGCAGGGCGATAAGCGCCGGGATGGGTATCTCCCTGTCGGTAAACTGCCAGAACACGTCGTTTATGTTCAGCTCGGTCTCGATGTTTTCTTCCATCGCGTAGCTGAGCATCTCGCGCGTGTAGGCGTACCACTTGGGAAACTCCGTGTAGGCGTTGGTGTATTCCTCCATGCAGGCAACGTATTTTTCAAAGCCGGTCTGCAAATTTTCGCTTCGCCGGGTGTAGCGCACCATGAATTTTTCATAAAACTGCGCAAGAGCATCACGCCACGCGGCAATAACAAGTCCGTCCTTTGTACCGAAATAGCGGTAGACCGACATAGAAGTAAGGCCGGCCTCCTTGGCGATGCGGTTAACGCTTGTTGCTGCCACACCTTCGTCGATGAATAAGTCCTGCGCGATCTTCACAACGCGCATTTTGTTTTCGTCTCTTACTTGCCTGTTGGACATGTCTTCAGTATCTCCACTGCGGCGCGCGCAGCAGCGCCGGCGTCCTCCGTGTACACATCGGCGCCTATCTCGTCGCAGAAGCTCTGACTTATGGGCGCGCCGCCGATAAGTATCCTTACTTTTTTGCGTATGCCTTTTTCCTGCGCAAGCGAAACAACGCGGCGCATCTCATTCATCGTTGTAGTCAGCAGCGATGAGCAGGCTATTATGCCGCAGTCATGCTCAACGGCGGTCTCGATAAACTGCTCGGCGGATACGTCCGTTCCGAGGTCATAGACCTCTATTCCGCTGCCCTCCATCATGATCTTTACAAGGTTTTTGCCGATATCGTGCATATCTCCGCGCACTGTTCCGATAACGGCGCTGCCGACCGTCGCGCTCTCGCCGCCTTCACCGACCATGTGAGGCTTCAAAAGCTCGGTTGCTGCCGACATGCAGCGTGCTGCAATCAGCATCTCCGGAACGAAAACGCGGTTTGCCGAGAAATCGTCGCCGAGCTTGTTCATGCCTTTAACAAGGCCGTCGGAGAGGATCTCCTGCGCGGCAAAGCCCTCGTCGAGTGCCTGACTGCACAGGGCAAGCAGCTTCTTCTGCTGGCCGCGGCACAGCGCTGCGCTTATGCGGTCAAGCAGGTCATCGCCCGGCTCTTCCTCGGACACGGGCTTTGCCTCTTCGACGGCGCTCGCAGCCTTATCTCCGAGCACACGGCGCGGCACCGGCGGCAGGTTGAACGACGGCGCGTGAAGCTTTGCATTGTATTCGTCTATCGCCTGATTTATATACTGATCGACATGCCCGAACACTGCGCCCGGAACACCGTAGGTTATCGACGGAATAAAATGTCCGCCCGGGCAGCAGGTGCTCAGCGTTTTTCTTGCGTAAGTGAGTATATCCTCGCCGCTTATATCCTGCCGGTCGATCGCGGCTCCCATGCCACCCATGAGAACGAGCTTGCCGTTAAGGTGGCGCTGCAGGGCCGGAATATCATTCTCCGGAAGCGTGCCCTGCCATACCTGAATGCCGATCTCGGCCATATCGTCAACTATCGGCACAAGATACGAGTCGGCATGGTGCACGGCAATGCAGCCGCGCGAGCGGATATAGCCGTAAAAGCGGCGGTAAGGCTCCTTGAAGAACTCGCGCCACATATCCGGCTTCATGAACAGAGCATCCTTCGTGCCCCAGTCGTCGTGTGAGAAGATAACGTCCGGCTGCAAATTGTCGATGAGCATTTTTACATAGCGCAGGCGGTACTCTGTTACATACTCGATAAGCTCGTGCATCTCGTCCGGATGCTCATAGAGGTTGGTGAGCGTCGGCTCAAAGCCCATGAGGAAATGGCACTGCTCGAATATGCCCGTGCCCATAAATCCGGCGACGAGATGCTCGTTCCCGGCTGCCGCGCGCGCTTTTCTGCGGCACTCATCCCAGCCTTCCGTGCAGGCGCTCTCGATATCCGGCGCATGCACCGTTTCACGCCAGCGCGTTATATCACGGCACACCGCCATGTCGCCGTGGTTAAGCGGCATTGCGCCCGGCGCATCCTCTGGGAAGCTTATGGTCGTTCCCCAGCGGTCAACGCTGACGGTTCCGCGCTTGCGGTTGCCTCGCAGGTATATGTTTATGGGGTCATACAGGCACATATGCAGCGCCTCATATTGTTTCAGCTGACGCTCGGGCTGAGAGTCGGGCTTGAGCATTTCAAGAAAGATCTCTTTCGCAGTCTGCATAACATTCACTCCTCAGAATACAGGAGACACGAGGTGTAAGTCATCGTGCGCTCTCCGTAGTTGTATCCAAGCCCCGATCGGGCGCATACATCGCTTACAAAAAGGCCGAAAGCCTCCATTGACGACAGGCGTTTTGACGGGTATCGGCACGGCTTGTCCGGATATGTGCACCGTGCGCATATCGTGCACGAGCCTGCCGTGAGCGGAAGGCAATCGGGATGCAGCATCCTCGCCTGCCTGACAAAATTCAAAAATGCGCGCTTGTGCGCTTTGGCGGTGCTTTGCATGCCTTCGTAGTCAAACTCGTCGGCAAGCTCGCCCGTTGTCTGCACAATAAGGCACTTATTATACTGCGCTATGCGGCGCTTTGCATACTCTATGCTGCCGCAGGCCGGCGGACACGACCAGTTCGCGTTCCATTTTCCGCAGCGGTCGGCAGAACACATTTTGCGCACTTCCTCCAGCGGCTCAAGCGCCGACATATCGGCAAAGCCGATATGCGAAAATCCGTTTTCACGCGCAAGAGTAAGAATATCCGTCATATGATCTCAGCCTCTTGACAAAGCCCAAGCTTTGTATGTAATATGATATATTATATTAAGGGGTGATGTCCGTGTCAAGCGTTCGGGTGCTGCTGGGTGGCAAAAGTTTTGACATTAAAACCGAAGACGGCGAAACGCTGCTGAGCGCTTTGCGAAGATCGGGCTTTACCCTCCCGGCCGCGTGCGGCGGCAGAGGCAAATGCGGCAAATGCCGCGTCGGCGTAAACTCCGTTTCGCGCCTTGCCTGCCGCGTTGTTCCCAATGACGGCGACGTGGTCACGCTGCCGGAAAAGTCCGGCGGCAGAATACTCACGCAGACGCCGGAGATAGTCTCCTGCGCCGGGAAAATGAGCGGACTTGCCGCTGCGGTCGATCTCGGCACAACGACGGTGGCCGTGCGGATTTACGAGCTTGCAGACGGACGCGAGGAAAGGACTCTCAGCGCATGGAACGCCCAGGCGGCCTACGGCGGCGATGTGATAAGCCGCATTCAATATACTATGGAGGCCCCCAACGGGCTGAATGAGCTTTCGCGCATCATCCGCGCGCAGGTCGAAGATATGATAAGCCGCGCGCTCGAGGACTGCGGAAAAAGCAAGTCGGAGCTTCGGCACACCGTCCTTGTCGGCAACACCGTTATGCAGCACATATTCGCGTCTCTCCCGGTCGAGGGCATAGCGCGCGCTCCGTTCAAACCCGAAACACTTTTTGAGGATGATCGCAGCGACTCGCTCCTCGGCGCGCCCCTGCACTATGCGCCCTGCGTTGCAGGCTATGTCGGCGGCGATATCACCGCCGGGCTGCTCTCATCCGGGCTATATAAAAATCCGGGGCGCAGTCTGTTTCTCGATATCGGCACGAACGGTGAGATGGCGCTCGGCGGAAGCGAAGGCTTTGCATGCTGCGCCGTCGCTTCGGGACCTGCGTTCGAGGGTGCCGGAATAAGCTGCGGAATGGCGGCGGTTGACGGAGCCGTAAGCCATGTTCGCTATGACGGCGGCTTTTTATACGACGTCATAGGCGGAAAAACAGCCTGCGGCCTGTGCGGATCGGGACTTATCGACCTTGCTGCTGTGCTTATTGACTGCGGCTGCATCGACGAGGGCGGCAGACTTCTTTCGCCTGAGGAAGCTCCAGAAAAAATGCGCAGATATCTCACGCGCGACGAAAACGGCAACGGCATTTTCCACTTGACGCGCGAGGTTTATCTCACCGCGCAGGACGTGCGCAATCTTCAGCTTGCAAAGGCAGCTGTCGCGGCAGGGATAGACGTTCTGCTTGCGGCAAAGGGAATGAAAAGCTCCGATATTGACGGTCTGTATCTTGCAGGCGGCTTCGGAAGCTATGTCGATACGGAAAGCGCGATGAAGATCGGCATGCTGCCGCGCATTGAGAAGGACAAGCTGCACAGCATCGGCAACACGGCCCTTGCCGGGGCGGCAATGATGGCGCTTGCACCGGAAAAGCGCGGCGCGGTGCGGCAGCTCGCGCATGATTGCAGCTATATAGAGCTGTCCGGACGCGCGGATTTTGCCGCGGCATTTGCCGAAAACATGTCTTTTTAAACTCATTACGGAGGTTTTTAATATGGAGATCCGTTTCCCTCTCATTCTTGACGGCGCAACAGGCACCGAGCTGCAAAAGCGTGGCTACATGGGCGATGTCAGCGCCGAGCAGTGGGTGCTCGAGCATCCCGAGAGCATTCTTGATATTCAAAAAAGCTATGTTGCATCAGGCAGCAACGTTTTGTATTCGCCGAGCTTCGGCGCAAACAGGCGCAAGCTTGAAGAGCACGGCATTTTCAACAAAACCGGCGAATATAACCGCCGTCTTGCCGCGCTGTCCAAGGAAGCCGCAGGCGGCAAAGCGTGGGTCGCAGGCGATATTTCGCCGACCGGCATGTTCTTAAGTCCGCTCGGCGAGGCGTCGTTTGAGGAGCTTGTGGATATCTACACCGAGCAGGCCGCCGGTCTTGAAGAGGCAGGGGTAGATCTTTTCGTTATAGAAACAATGATGACGCTTTCCGACGCGCGCGCGGCGGTGCTGGCTGTGCGCAGCGTGAGCGATAAGCCCATTTTTGTGACGTTCACCTGCGACGAGAGCGGACGCAGCCTGTCCGGAACCGACGTCACTGCGGCGCTGACCGTTTTGCAGGGCATGGGCATAAGCGCTTTCGGCCTTAACTGCTCGGCAGGTCCGGAGCAGATGCTCGTGCATCTCAGGCGCCTGCGCGAATTTGCGCGCGTTCCGCTCATAGCCAAGCCCAATGCCGGTATGCCGCAGATAGTTGACGGCAAGACCGTTTACGATTGTCCGCCCGATGAGTTTGTCGCCCTTGTAGGTGAGATGCTCGATGCCGGTGTCGCTGTGTTCGGCGGCTGCTGCGGCACAACGAGCGGGCATATCGCAGCGCTTTCCAAGGCTCTGGACGGAGCAAAGTTTGTCCGCCCGGCTCCCGAACACGGAGATATGCTCCCGGCCTCTACGGAGAAAGAGCCGATGTATCTTCCTGTCGATGCAAAGCACGGCAAGGTGCTTTCCGTAACAAGCGAGCTTGAGGACGCTCTCGCCGATGCGCTCGACTCGGATGACGCGATGATCGCAATCAGGCTTTCCGGCTGGGATGATGTCGATGCATTTGCCGACTGTCAGTACATGATAAATAAGCCCCTGTGCATAGTCTGCGACGATGCCGATGTGCTTGAGTCCGCTCTGCGCGTGTATCAGGGCCGTGCCTTGTACGAGGGCGCGCTCGATGAAAGCGCGCTGCTTCCCCTGTGTGACAAATATGGGCTGATAATCTAAATTATTCCGCATCTTGAAATGCCGGCTCGAGCAATGTATAATATAGTCAAATCATACGGGAGGTAAGCGATATGACTTTCACTCAGGCAATATCAAGCGTATTCAAAAACTACGCGAATTTTAACGGCAGAGCGCGCCGCAGCGAGTTCTGGTTCTTTGAGCTTTTCACGCTCATTATCAGCGCTGTTGTAAATCTCATTGATTACCTTATCACCGGAGGTGCGGATGTTTATACCTTTGTGGACATCATCTACGGTCTGTTTTCGCTCGCGATCCTCGTTCCGTCTCTGGCAGTAGCCTGGCGCAGACTGCACGATATAGGCAAGTCCGGCGCTTACTGGCTGTTTATTTTCATTCCCCTTGTCGGCTGGATATTCCTGCTCGCATGGTTTGTTAAAGACAGTGACCTTGGCGAAAACCGCTTCGGACCGAATCCCAAAGCCGCATCGGCTTCACCTGAAGTATAATAACATATGCAAAGACCTCCGGCATTGCCGGAGGTCTTTGCATAAGTCATATAGCCTATAGATATTACAGGCCGCCTGCGATGGGCGACTTTTTCTATATCATCGCTATGCCTTTTGTCATGAGGATCAGGCCGAGGGTCACGATGAGGACGGTACCTGATTTGAGAATATACTTATTGTACTTGGCAGGAATAAGCGTGCCGAATGTGCCGAATAGGAGCATAACGGCGCAGGTGCCAAGCCCAAAGGCAAACATGCTTTCGGCGCCCTTCAAGGCCGAGCCGGAAGCGGCGGCAAAAAGCCACATGCTGGCCAGTGCACCGCAGGGCATAAGCCCCGTAAGCAGCCCGATCGCCAGCGGACGGCTGCCTTTGAACCGGCACGGCTTTGCAAGACCCGGACTTAGCCTGCGCAGAAACGGAACGCCCCACATCATAAGCCCGACTATAACAACAAGGCCGCCGCAGATCGTAAATAGCATGCTCTTAAACTGCGCATCGTATGTGATAACGGTGCCGAGCGCGCCGAACAAGGCACCCAAAGCCGTGTAGCTGAGCAGCCTGCCGGCATTGTAGGCAACGGCGTTTTTCTGCGTCAGCATAATTCCGCCGCACATACCGATGCAGTGAACGCCGGTCAGAAGTCCGATGACGAACAAAACGCCTGCTCCTGCGCCGGCCTCCGCCTGCGGTACCTTGACAAGTCCGGTCAGCCACGGCAGGGCAAAATACAAAACAATAACGCATGCAGCGCCGATCATGTCGGATATAAGTCCGCTTTTGCCGCTTCCTACGGGATAACCGATATCGGAAAGCGCAGATTTTATCTCGCCGGGCGTTATAATGTCCGGGTCGTACTGCGCAGTGACGCTGCTTTTGCGATAGCTTGCGCGGCAGGATAAAACGCCGCGGCGATGCGTTATCTTCTGCGCGATCTCATCCTCGCACTGCGGACATATCATGCCATCTACTTTTTCTGAAAAAACTTCACTTCTCAATATTCTTCAACCTCAGAGAATTAAGTAAAACACCGTTTGAACTAAGCGACATTGCCGCCGCGGCTATCGACGGATTCACGATACCGGCAGCGGCTATCGGGATGCATATAATGTTGTATATGACCGCCCATATAAGGTTCTGCCGGATGATCTTCATGGCGCCCTTTGAGAGACGGAATATCAGCGGCACCGCGCAGATGCTGCCGCCGGCGATCATGACGTCGGCAGAGTCTATTGCGATATCCGTTCCGCTTCCGACGGCAATACCGATATCGGCGCAGACGAGAGCAGGGGAGTCGTTGATCCCGTCGCCGACCATGGCGACATGCCGCCCCTCGGCCTGAAGCTTTTTGACCGCATCGGCCTTGTCCGAGGGCTTGACCTCCCAGATGACGTTTTCAATGCCGAGAAGCCCGGCAACGCGCTTTGCCTTTTCTTCCTTGTCACCGCTTATCATCCAGACGTCGATGCCGGAGGCTTTGAGCTTTTCTACCGCGTCCTTTGCGTCGGAACGAATGATCTCGCCGTCGTCGGCCATGCCGCAGGTCAGGGTGCCGGTTTTGTCGAAAATAACGGTGTCGGTCTTATAGGCTCGCTCAAGCTGCTCGCCGCCGCGGAAAAGAATGCCCAGTTCCGCCGCGCGTCCGGAGCCTGTCATGATCGCCGTGGGCGTCGCAAGGCCGAGCGCGCACGGGCAGGCAATGACAAGCGTGGCGCACACGCAGTTTACCGCCTGCGCAAGGTTACCCTTATCCGCGAAAAAGTACCAGCGGCAGAACACCGCCGCGGCGATGATCACGACAATGGGAACAAACACGGTGGCGATCCTATCGGCAAGCCTTGCGATCGGCGCTTTTTCGCTCTGCGCGTTGCTTACGATGTCGATTATCTGCTGAAGCATTGTCGTTTTGCCGATGCTGCCGCACGAGAGCAGCACCTGCCCGTCGCGGCAAAGCGTTCCGCAATACAGCGTATCGCCCGTCTGTTTTCGTATCAGCTCGCTTTCTCCGGTCAGCATGGATTCATCGGCAAAGCACTCACCGTCGGAGATAACGCCGTCTATCGGAATATGGTTGCCTGAGCGTATAACGATGCTGTCCGACGGCAGAATTTCGTTCAGGCCGACCTCAAGCTCGGTGCTGCCGCGGAGTATGTGCGCCGTTTCGGGCTGGAGGCTTATAAGCCTGCGTATGGCGGCCGAGGCCTCGTAGCGCGACGTTGTCTCCATGTATTTTCCGAACAGGATAAGCGACAGCAGCACGCACTCGGAAAGAAAATAAAGCTTCGTGTTGTGGTACACCGTAAATGTTATGTACGCAGAGTAAACGTATATTATTGTCGTTGACAGCGCAACGAGAAAGTCCATGCCGAGAATCTTTTGCCTCAGCGCCCTGTAAGCGCCTTTGTAGAAATACATTCCCGGCCAGAACTGAACGACCGTGGCCAGCAAAAACTGAATAAGCGGCCGCAGACTCCACATAAGCGGCATGGTGAAAAGGACGCTTATGCAAAGCGTCCTTAAAAGCACCAGCCTGCCGTGTGCCTCGCTCTCTTCGTCACCGCAGGCAGGGCAGGATACATACAGACCGTTATTTTGCTGCATTTTTAAGCTTCCTGTACTCTTTGAAGCATATTGCCGAGCAGGGCAGGCAGAACACGGGGATGTGGAACAAAAGCACCCAGCTGAGCCAATCGACGCCCTGATAGAAAACACCGTCATAGGTGATGCCCTTTATAAGATCAAAATAGGAAAAATTCCATACGCCCCAGTTGCCGGTGAACGAGCCGCACAGGTGAAGTATGAGAAACGACGCCGTAGTGAAAACTCCGGCGACTGCGCCGACAAGCGTTGCCGAGGCTCTTGCGCTTCTTGCAAGAAACAGCGTGACCACCGGCAGCACATACACCGTCAGATTCAGTGCCCAAAGCGACAGGGGAATGGTGTAGCCCCAGTTATAAGCCTGACGGATGTGATCTCCGTCGTGTATGAGTATCGCGATGAGCATGATAACGGTGCAGATCGTAAGCGTTTTTATGACCTTTTTATCAAGCTTTGTGTCAAGCAGCTTGACGGCTTTGGCCTCTTTTTCTGACATGTATGTTCTCCTCCTAAATCGTGGTGCATCAAAATTGACCACTTGGTAAATTTAAATTAGCACGATCACGAGGAAATGTCAACAGTTTTATTGACCGAATGGTAAATTTCTTCTGATTATGTATCCTCTCTATGCAAGGGCATTTTGATTTCTGTTTAACAAAGAACTGATAGCTAAAAAGAAAAACTCCGAACGTAATCGTTCGGAGCTTTTTGGAGGCGTCACCCGGATTTGAACCGGGGAATCGCGGATTTGCAGTCCGCTGCCTTACCACTTGGCTATGACGCCATATTAGTTTGCAGGCTTTTTTTAACGCAGCCTGCAAACGTTTTTTGGAGCGGGCAACGAGACTCGAACTCGCTACCTCCACCTTGGCAAGGTGGCGCTCTACCGGATGAGCTATGCCCGCAAATGGTGCCTCCGGTCGGAGTTGAACCAACGACACGCGGATTTTCAGTCCGCTGCTCTACCTACTGAGCTACAGAGGCGTATGCTGATAAAATGGTGGGAACAACTGGACTCGAACCAGTGACCCCCTGCTTGTAAGGCAGGTGCTCTAACCAGCTGAGCTATGCTCCCTCATCAGCGGCTTGTTTATTATACTAAAGCTGACCCGAATTGTCAACAACAATTTTGAGTTTTTTAATCGTTTTTTGACTGCTTGAGAAGAGCGGAAATGTCGTCCGGAGTGAAAGTGTATACCGTATCGCAGAACTGGCAGCTGACGTCAACGTCCTTGCCTTCGCTGACCATGCTCTCAAGCTCATCCTTGCCTATGCCGAGGATGGCGCTTGCAACACGCTCACGGCTGCATTTGCAGCGATAGCCTATCTCATCCTCGCCGACTATGTGATGCTCAAGCCCTTTGAGCACCTGCTCGAACACCGCTTCAAGCCCATCCTCTGCGAGTATGGTCGTCAGTGCGTCCATCATGGTGATGTTCTCTTCCAGCTTGTCTATAAGCTCATCCGGAGCGCCGGGCATGAGCTGCACTATGAAGCCTCCGGCCGATTTGATGCTAAGATCGGTGTCGACCAGAACTCCAAGCCCGCAGGCGGCCGGTATCTGCTCGCTTTCGAGCATGTATGCCGTCAGATCCTCGGCTATCTCACCGGAAACGAGCTGCGTTGAGCCTATATACGGCTCCTTGAGACCGATATCACGGCTGACAGTTATCATGCCGTCGCGCCCGACGGCTCCGCCGACGTTGAGCTTGCCGTCCTCTCGAAGAGGAAGCTCGACCGATGGGTTTGTCACATAGCCGCGCACGAAGCCTGCACTGTCTGAAACGGCAATGACGCTGCCGATCGGGCCGCCGCCGTTAATGCGTATAGTCAGACTGCCGTCATCCTCCTTCATCATGTTGCCGAGCATGGATGCTGCGCACAGCGTCCTGCCGAGGGCTGCCGCTGTAGTGGGTGTGCAGCCGTGGATATCCTTTGCGCGCTGCACCGTGGCCTTCGCGCTGACTGCTGACATTTTAATAAAGCCGTCACCGGCTGTCGCTCTGAGAATCCTATCCATTGTGTTACCTCAATAAATGCTTGTGTTTTTTGCCGATATGAACATTCTGCCCATGTCGCTCTGCGGACAGTCGGAGAAAAACTCAACCTGCTCAAAGCCCGATTTTTCAAGCATGGCTTTGAGCGCCTCGGGCGAGTGGGCGTATTCAACGTGCTCCTCGCATTCGCGCTGCCACAGCTTGCCGCGCCGGGAGAACAGATCCATTCCGTATAGAAGCGTGTTGTCCTCCTCGGAGAAATCCGCGCGCCAGAGGCAGAGCACGTCGTCTGTTTCGTCCACAAAAATTTCGCCGTCGAGCGCTCTGAAGCTCTCCGGCGTTTTGATATCGAATATAAAAAGCCCGTACGGCCGCACAAAAAGGTGCAGCCTGTCAAAAACACGGCCGAGCTTATCGGGGGAGATGTAGTTTATCCCGTCGAGCGAGCAGTAAGCCGCGTCCACCGTGCCGTAAAGATCAAGCTCGCATGCGTCCTGACACAGATACAGCGGCGCAATCTCGGCATCCGATGCCTTGCCGGAGGCCTGCATGAGCATATCCGCCGACGCATCGGCTGCGATCATTTCGTATCCGCGGTGCGCCATGAGCGCTGTGAGAGTACCCGTGCCGCAGCAGAGGTCAAGAAGCGTTTTAAACTCGCCGCCGTCAATATTAAACCGTGCCTCGTAGAAGTCGGCAAACTCGCCGTAGGGGATATCGCCGGTGAGCGTATCGTACCACAGCGACAGCGGCCCGTAGGAGGAAGCCATCAGTCCTCTTCCTTCTGATCTGCAAGGCGCTCGAACACGATCTCGTATCCGTCCTTGCCGTATTGCAGCGAGCGGTTAACGCGGCTTATCGTTGCGCTGGAAGCGCCGGTCTCTGCCAGAATATCGTTATAGATCATACCCTTGGAAAGGCACACCGCAACCTGATAGCGCTGCTCCATTGCCTGAATCTCGGTAACGGTGCACAGATCGTCGAAAAAGTCCATGCACTCCTCGACCGTATTGAGCGTCAGTATTGCCTTATACATATCCTGATTGCGGGGTTTTCTGTTAAGCTTGTTCATGAAATAACCTCCTTCGGTCATACATTTATATTTTACATCAACACATCACATTTGTAAAGTGCTAATGCCTTGAATTGAATTCATAGTGTCTGAATGAATTTGCTGCTTTAAATGCCGTAAGATTACTATTGATTAAAATTGATAAATGTAATACAATAAGATTAAGCTAACGAGAGTCGAACACGTATCGGTTTTGACGGGCAGATTTCCGCCCATGCTGCGTTAAAGCTCTTGACAATACGACAGTATTCTCTTCAAGCTTTGCCTTGCCTGAGCAAAAATCTGCTCCGGCAAAACTGCAAGGCACCTGTCGGCTGTGCTTTTCGAGATATTTTCGGCTTTCTTTGATGCAGGTGGGCTGGCGCCCATCAAGACAAAAAAGGCGAAAATAGCCGGAAGGGCGCACTGACAGACGATATGGGTTCGACTCTCGTCAGCTTAAGAAAATTGGAGGTGAAAGCAATGCCATTTGAAATGACGATGACAATGTTCTGGCTGATCGCCATGGTGTTCTTCCTCGTTGTCGAGGCGGTAACGGTGGGACTTGTGTGCATCTGGTTTGCGGCAGGCTCGCTTGTTGCGCTGCTGTGCGCCATGTTCGATGCGCCCGTGTGGCTTCAGATCGTTGTGTTTCTCATCGTGTCGGCGGTGACATTGTATTACACAAGGCCGCTGGTGAAGAAGTATGTCAACAATAAGGTCGAGCCGACAAATGCCGATATCGTTATCGGCAAGGAGTGCCGCGTGACCGAAACGATCGACAATATCGCAGGAACCGGCGCCGTTTATGTTGACGGGAAAACATGGACGGCACGCAGCGCCGACGATAACGAGACTATCCCCGAGGGAACGCTTGTAACGGCACGGCAGATAGACGGAGTCAAGCTCATAGTTTCGGCTATGGAAAAAGAAACAATAAAATAAATTTTAAGGAGACAGCAAATGCAATATGTTATTTACGTACTGATACTTCTTGCACTCATCATCATTGTAAGAAATATTCGCGTCGTCCAGCAGAGTAAGGTCATGATAATCGAGCGCCTTGGCAAATATCAGACCACCTGGGGCACCGGCATTCATGTCAAGATCCCCTTCTTTGAAAGAGTCGCAAAGACCATCTCCCTCAAGGAGCAGGTCGCGGACTTTCCGCCTCAGCCCGTTATCACCAAGGATAACGTCACCATGCAGATCGACACCGTTATCTACTTCCAGATAACCGATCCCAAGCTTTACACATACGGCATCGAGCACCCCATGGTCGCTATCGAGAATCTGTCGGCAACAACGCTGCGTAACATAATCGGCGATCTTGAGCTTGACCAGTGCCTTACCAGCCGCGACCTTATTAACGGAAAAATGCGTACCATCCTTGACGAGGCTACCGACCCTTGGGGCATAAAGGTAAACCGCGTTGAGCTTAAAAACATCCTGCCGCCCAGAGAGATCCAGTCGGCGATGGAAAAGCAGATGAAGGCAGAGCGTGAACGCCGTGAAGCCATTCTTCGCGCCGAAGGCGAAAAGCGTGCTGCGATCCTCGAGGCCGAGGGCGAGAAGGAGTCGGCTATCCTGCGCGCAGACGCAAAGAAGCAGCAGCAGATCCTTGAAGCCGAAGGCGAAGCCGCGGCTATTCTCAAGGTTCAGACCGCTACTGCCGAAGGTATCCGCCTTATAAACGAGTCCATGCCGAGCGACGCCGTGCTGAAGATCAAGGCTCTCGAGGCATTTGCCGCCGCTGCCAACGGCAAGGCGACCAAGATTATCATCCCCAGCGAGATCCAGGGCATTGCAGGCCTGGCCGAGGGTGTTGTTCAATCGATCAAGGACGTTCCGGCAGACAAGGCAGAGTAAGAAAAAGTTTAATAAAAGACCCGACGGGGCTCCGCCGGGTCTTTTTGAGGTATATTATGATCAAAGTAGCACAGTTTATGAAAAACCACGGCATGGATGCCGAGCGCATTGACCTTGCCGAATACACAAAAGCCTTTGCCGGCGCGATGCGCTCTGGGCTTGACGCTTTTCAGAAGGAAATGCCGATGCTGCCGACGTATCTGTACTCTTCCGGCAAGCTCCAAAAGGGCGGCAAGGCCGAAGTCATCGACGCCGGGGGTACGAATTTCCGCACGGCCGCCGTAGGCTTTGACGGCAAAAAAGCCGTTATCGAATCGCTTGACAAGCGCCCCATGCCCGGAGCGGACGAGTCTGCGGAATGGAGTGAGTTCATCTCCTGCGTTGCCGACTGCGTGCAGCCGCTTCTTAAGCAGGCGCAGGATATAGGCTTCTGTTTTTCATACCCCATCGAGATCACGCCCGAGTGCGACGGTAAGGTGCTCGGATTGACAAAGCAGGTGGATATCAAAGGTGCTGCCGGCTCGTATCTCGGCGCGGCTCTGCGCGCGGAGCTTGAAGCTCGAGGCGAGCACCCGGGCAGGATCGTTGTTTTAAACGACACCCCGGCTACGCTGCTTGCCGGCAAGGCACTCGCCAAGGGCGGCTATGACGGCTATATCGGCCTCGTTGCAGGAACCGGCTGCAACACCTGCTGCGAGATCGAATGCGGCAGGATAGGTAAGCTCAGTATGCCCGGCGGCAGGAAGATGCTCGTCAATCTCGAAAGCGGCTCTTTTGCCGGATTTGCGCGCGGCGACGCAGACCTTGCAATGGACGCCGACCTGCCAGACACCGGCGAGTATGTTGCCGAAAAGATGATATCAGGGCGCTATCTCGGGCAGGTGTGCATGTATACGCTGAAAATGGCCGCCGCCGAGGGGCTTTTCTCCGAGCGCGCATCCGAGATCATCGAAAAAATGACCGAGGTCGTGACCCCGACTATCGACAAGTGGGGCAGCGGTCGCTTTCCTAAGGGATTCAACAGCGAGGATAGGGTCAATCTGGTTTACATAATCAATGAAATTTTCGAGCGCTCTGCCAGATGCATTGCAAGCATGCTCTGCGGCATACTCAAGGTCACGGGAGCGGGCGAGGCGCGCCCTGTGTGCATCGCGGTGGACGGCTCGCTGTATTCCGAGAGCAAGCTCCTGCGGCCCGAGCTTGAACGCTTCATGGATGTGTACGCCGGAGAGATCATGGGCAGACGCTATGAATTCGTAAACGCCGAAAATATGAGCCTTATCGGAACCGCCGCGGCGGTTTTGCTGAAATAAACTATGAAACACGCATTTAGAAAAATCATACCGCTGCTGCTGGCGCTGTGCATTGCCCTGTCGGGCTGCGCCGCGCAGGAAGCGGAGAAAAAGGACAGCTCAAAGCTTCAAATTGTCTGCACAAATTTCCCGGCCTATGACTTTGCACGCGAAATGGCAGGGGACAGGGCGCAGATAAAGCTTCTCATAAAGCCCGGCGCGGAGGTGCACTCGTACGAGCCTGCGCCAAAGGAGATCGTTGCAATACAGGAAAGCGATCTGTTTATCTGCAACGGCGGCGAGTCCGAGGCATGGGTCGAGTCGCTCGTATCCGACGATGTAAACGTTTTGCGCATGATGGACTGCGTTGAGACCGTTGCCGAGAGCAGCGAGGGCATATACGCTTCCGACCACGACCACGAGGGCGAGCACGACCATGACGCTGACCATGACCATGAGCACGAGGAAGAGGAGCTTGACGAGCATGTGTGGACAACGCCAGGCAACGCGGCGAAGATCTGCTATGCCCTGTGCGATAAGCTCTGCGAGCTTGACCCGGATAACGCAAACGAATACATGCTCAATTACGAGGTCTATAATGCAAAGCTAATGGAGCTTGATATAGACATACGCACGACGATAATGAACGGCGTGCGGAAAACACTCGTTTTTGCCGACAGATTTCCTATGCGGTATTTTACGCGCGAGTACGGCCTGACGTATTACGCTGCCTACCCCGGCTGCGCGTCGCAGACCGAGCCGTCGGCCAAGACGGTGGCGTTCCTAATCGACCATGTGCGCGAGGAGAACATACCGGCGGTGCTGTACATGGAGTTTTCAAACGAAAAGATGGCAGATGTTATCTGCGAGGATACCGGCTGCAAAAAGCTGCCGTTTTACTCGGCGCACAGCATCACCGCGCAGCAGTTTGAGGACGGGGTGACTTACCTTGACCTCATGCGCATGAATATAGAGACCCTGAAGGAGGCGCTTTACTGATATGGCACAGATAATATGCCGCGACCTGAGCTTTGCCTATGACGGCGAAACGGTGCTCAGTGACATAAACTTTTCGCTCGATGCAGGCGCGTATCTGTGCATCGTCGGCGAAAACGGCTCGGGCAAGAGCACGCTCATGCGCGGACTTCTCGGGCTGAAAACGCCTTCGACCGGCACAATAACGTTCAATGATCTTAAGCCGACTGAGATCGGATATCTTCCGCAGCAGACGCAGATCCAGCGCGATTTTCCGGCGTCCGTGCGCGAGGTGGTGCTTTCGGGCAGGCTCAACTCCATGCACGGCAGGATGTTTTATAACGCTGCCGACAAAGCCGCAGCTGCCGAGAATATGGAGCGGCTCGGCATCGACGATATAGCAGACCGCTGCTATCTTGAGCTGTCCGGCGGACAGCAGCAGCGCGTTCTGCTTGCGCGCGCAATGTGCGCAACGAAGAAGCTGCTGCTTCTCGATGAGCCGGTGACAGGCCTTGACCCGGTTGCGGCAAACGAGATGTATAATCTTATAAAGCTTGTCAACCTCTGCGATAACACGAGCGTCATCATGATATCGCACGATATCCACGCCGCGGTGAGATACGCAACGCACATTCTGCACCTCGGACACAGCCAGCTTTTCTTCGGCACGACCGCGCAGTACCGCGAAAGCGATCTCGCGCGCAGATTTGTGGGAGGTGAGAGGGCATGATAGAGCTTATTAAAGAGATGTTCTCTTATCACTTCATGGTCAGAGCCGTTGTCGTCGGCGTGCTCGTTTCGCTGTGCGCGGCGCTGCTTGGCGTATCGCTCGTGCTCAAGCGCTATTCCATGATCGGCGATGGCCTGTCGCACGTCGGTTTCGGCGCGCTGGCTATTGCGGCGGCTGTAAACATTGTGCCGCTGTATCTTGCCGTTCCTGTCGTTATCGCGGCGGCGTTCCTGCTGCTGAGGATAAATCAGAACAGCAAGATAAAGGGCGACGCGGCTATCGCGCTGATATCCTCGTCGGCGCTGGCAATAGGCGTTGTTACCGTCTCGCTCACAACGGGCATGAACACCGACGTTTCAAACTACATGTTCGGCAGCATACTGTCACTCAGCCATGCCGACGCGGTGCTGAGCATAGTGCTCTCCGCCGTTGTGCTTTTGATGTTCGTGCTGCTGTATCCGCGCATATTTGCCGTCACCTTTGACGAGACCTTTGCGCGCGCAACGGGCACAAAGGCGCAGCTCATAAACAGCGTCATAGCCGTCCTCACCGCCGTCACGGTGGTCATCGGTATGCGCATGATGGGCGCGCTGCTCATATCGAGCCTGATAATTTTCCCGGCGCTGACGGCAATGCGCATCTGCCGCAGCTTTAAGGGCGTTGTCATATGCTCGGCGGTGATTTCCGTCGTGTGCTTCGTGATCGGAATGGCTGCATCTTATGCATTTGAGCTGCCGTCCGGCGCGGCTATAGTAATAGTCAATATTATCGCGTTTGCGGCATTTTCTTTTGCAGCTTTACTAAAAAAGAGAGCATAAAACTGTACAAAGCACATAAAAGCCGGCTCCGAACACCAAATTCGGGGTCGATTTTTTATGCAAAAATTCACGGAAACAGTGAATATTCGTACTATAATGAATATTATTCATCTAAAACGGCTGTTTAACGAAAAATTACGAATATTTTTTCAGAAAAGTGTTGACAAGAGTGAATAAACATGCTAATATAGGCAACGTCGTAAGGAACGACACAAAAAACAGTTTAAAATTTTTTGAGAGGTATAGAAAATGAAAAAGTTTATCGCACTTATGCTCGCGATGGTCATGGTGTTCGCACTGTGCGCCTGCGGCAGCAACGACAGCAAAGACGACACCAACAACGATGCGAAAGATTATTCTTCCATGACTCTTGACGAACTCAAGGCAGAGCTCAAAACCGTAAACGAAGGCAAGCTCACCGTAGCTACCAGCCCCGACTTTGCTCCCTACGAGTTCTACTCCCTCGATGCCGACGGCAACGCGACCCTCGCAGGCTTCGATATCGCATTTGCTCAGTACATAGCAGATAAGCTCGGCCTCGAGCTGAACATCGTCCCCATGGACTTCGACGGCACCCTCGCAGAGCTTCAGGCAAAGAACGTTGATATCGGTATGGCCGGTTACTCCCCCGACCCCAAGCGTGAGAGCATCATGAGCTTCACCAAGATCTACTACAAGGGCGGTCAGTCCTTCGTAACCTCCAAGGCAAAGGCTGACGAGATCACCTCCCTCGAAGTTGCAAACAACGCAAAGTACAAAATCGGCGCACAGACCGGTTCTATCCAGATGGATCTGGCAGAGGCAAACACCCCCGACGCTGACAACATCGGCCTGACCAAGGTTCCCGACATTATCGCAGAGGTCGTCTCCGGCAAGCTCGACGGCGCATTCATGGAGACCATCGTAGCAAAGGCATACCAGGCACAGTACGAAGATCTGGTCATCGTATGCGACGTACCTTACGAGCAGGAAGGCTCCGCAATCGGCGTCAACAAGGATAACGAAGTTCTGCTCGCAGCAATGAACCTCATCATCGATGAAGCTATCAACGATGGCAGCCTCCAGAAGTTCGTTGACGAAGCAGGCATCCTCGCAGTCGGCGATAAGTACGAAGGTCTGCTCGACGACGCAGGTCATGTTCCCGCAGCCGACGACACGGCAGCAGATACCGCAGCATAACGATAACAATAACGAAATTTCTCCCCGGAGAATCTCCGGGGAGAATTTCCCGTATTCACGATAGTTTGAAAGGAGAAAGACGATGTTCTTTACTCAGGAGGGTTTTGCACTGACATGGGATTACAGGCAGCTGTTTATAGACGGCCTTGTCTGCACCGTGTCCCTGTCCGCGCTGACCGTTATATTCGGATTCATCCTTGCGCTTGTGCTGGCGGTGATGCGCCTGAGCAAATGGCATCCGTTCAGCTTCCTTGCGCTCGATAAAAACGGGCACCTGCGCGAGGAGGGCTTCCTCGCCGCTCTCGGCCGCTTCAACCCGGTGTCCTTTATCGCAAGCATTTATGTTGAGCTGTTCCGCGCAACGCCTATGCTTGTTCAGCTCTTCATTATATATTATGTAGTGTTCGCAGATATAGATATTCCGTCGGTCAAGCTGTTCGGAACTATCCGCTTTGAGCGTTTCGTTCCCGGTGTTGTTGCACTGAGCCTGAACTCGGCAGCTTACCTCAGCGAGATCATCCGCTCCGGCATCCAGAGCATCGACGGCGGCCAGACCGAAGCTGCGCGCTCCCTGGGTCTTACCCAGACGCAAAATATGCGCTTTATCATCCTGCCGCAGGCAATTAAGAACATTCTCCCGGCTATCGCAAACGAGTTCGTCACGATAATCAAGGAGTCCTCTATCTGCTACACAATAGGCGTGGGCGAGATCATGTATGCAGTTGCATCCATCAAGGGCGCAACGTTCCGCATAGCCGAGCCGCTTGTCGTTGCAACGGCCGTTTACTTCTGCCTGACATTCCCCACCTCCAAGATAATCGAACACTTTGAAAGGAAGATGAGCGTCGGTGACAAACGATAAAATAATCCAGGTAAAAGACCTGAAGAAATACTATAAAAAGGGCGTTATCAAGGCGCTCGACGGTGTTTCGGTCGATATTAACCGCGGCGACGTTATGGTAGTTATCGGCCCCTCCGGCTCCGGCAAATCGACCCTCCTGCGTTCGCTGAACCTGCTTGAAGAGCCGACATCCGGCAGTATAATCTTCGAGGGCGTCGATATAACCAACAAGAAGATCAATATAAATATGCACCGCCAGAAGATGGGCATGGTGTTCCAGCACTTCAACCTGTTTCCTCACAAGACGATTCTGGAGAACATGATCCTTGCGCCTGTTGAGGTCAAAAAGATCCCGGCCGATCAGGCCAAGGCCAAGGCAATGCAGCTTCTTGAGCGTGTCGGTCTTGCCGACCGAGCAGATGCTTACCCCATCCAGCTCTCCGGCGGCCAGAAGCAGCGTATCGCAATTGTGCGCGCGCTGTGCATGGAGCCTGACGTTATGCTCTTTGACGAGCCGACGAGTGCACTCGACCCCGAAATGGTCGGCGAGGTTCTCGACGTTATGAAGGAACTTGCCAACGAGGGCATGACGATGGTCGTCGTTACCCACGAGATGGGCTTTGCCCGTGAGGTCGGCAACCGTGTGCTGTTCATGGCCGACGGTAAGCTCGTTGAAGAAGGCACGCCCGAGGATATCTTCGAAAATCCTCAGAGCGAGCGTTTGCAGGACTTCCTGTCCAAGGTGCTTTGATATGAATAAAACAGAACTAAAAAATGCCTCCATAGATTCAATCGAGTCTATGGCGGACTTCTACGAAAAAACAGCAGATGAGATATGGGAGAACCCCGAGCTTTCGCTAAAGGAGTATAAGGCCGCGGCGCTTTACTGCCGCATCCTGCGCGAGCACGGCTTCGATGTGCGCGAAAAGCTCTGCGGCATAGACACCGCGTTCTGCGGCTCGTTTGGCAGCGGCAGACCGTATATCGGTATCCTCGGCGAATTTGACGCGCTCTCCGGCCTTTCGCAGAAAGCCGGATCGTGCGAAAAAGACCCCGTCGTTCAGGACGGAGACGGCCACGGCTGCGGCCATAACCTGCTCGGCGTGGGCTCGCTTGCGGCGGCTTTCGCGGTGAAAAAATACCTTCAGGACAGTGGCAGCAGCGGCACTGTCATATTCTTCGGCTGCCCCGGCGAAGAGGGCGGCAGCGGCAAGGCGTTCATGGCGCGCGAGAAGGTCTGGGAAAAGCTCGACGCTGCGTTCTGCTGGCATCCGGCGGATGTTAATCAGGTCAAAACCGGCACGAATAATTCCTCTATACAGGTGCTGTACAAATTTAAAGGCACTGCGGCTCACGCGGCGGAATGTCCGGAGCTTGGGCGAAGTGCGCTCGACGCAGTTGAGCTTATGAACGTCGGCGTGCAGTTTCTGCGCGAGCATATGACCGACGACTGCCGCGTGCACTATGCCATCCTCAACGCCGGCGGTGTTTCGCCGAACGTTGTGCAGTCCGAGGCAGACGTTTTGTACATGACGAGGGCGAACAAGGTCAAGGACTGCGTTGCGCTTCAAAAGCGTGTGGATAAGATCGCGCAGGGCGCGGCGCTTATGACCGAAACAAGCTTTGAACGCGTGTTCATTGACGGAACGTCCGAGCTTTTGCCGAACTTCACACTCGAAAAGCTCATGTATGATAATTTTGAAAAAATCGGCGTCGTTCAGCACAACGATGAAGAGCGAGCCTTCGCGGCCGAGCTTCGAAAAACGTTCCCACCGCAGAGCGCGGTTCCCGGGATAGGCGCACACTTTGACGCGGACATAGCCGAAACGGTCATGGAAAAAACGCATGATCTTACAGAGCCTCTGAACGATTTTCTCATGCCGTATTACTCCGGAACGGGCTTTACTGCCGGCAGTACCGACGTCGGCGACGTGAGTTGGCTCACGCCTGCGGCGCAGATCGAAACCGCAACATGGCCCAGCGGCATGCCCCTGCACACATGGCAAACGGTTGCCTGCGGCAAAAGCAGCATAGCGTACAAGGGCATGCTTTGTGCAGGCAAGGTGATGGCGGCTTCCGCAATAGATCTCATAGAGGATCCTGAGCTGCTGAAAGCAGCACGCGAGGAGTTTAAGCGCCGTGCAAAGGGCGGATACACCTGCCCTATAGAGCCGGAGACCGTGCCGACAGCGCTATGATGGGCATAATTTTTCTCAGTTAACAAAATTGTGCTTTCATTTTCCGTGCGTATGTGCTATACTTCGGGTGTTTGTGCACATTGGAGGCATTGGTATGAAAAAAAAGCTTCTCTTCGCCCTGGTGCTGCTGCTTATGGCGGCTGCGCTGCCGATCTCGGCAAGCGCCGAGCTGGGGATAAAGCCCGTAGCCGATCCGTGGGACGATCCGAACAACCTTATAAAGGACGGTGCCGTTTACACGGCGTATAACGAGGACGGATATATTGTCGCGTGGGAAACTCCCGAGTGCGATGTCAACGGCAAGTACATGCTCATCGAAAACGACACCGAGCTGAAGGTGGAATATCGCGTTAGCTATATGGGCGATGTGCCTTGGGGGCATGTCACGGTGAAAAACGACGGCAACGAAGATTTTGCCGGCTGGGTGCTTATGAGCGATTTGCTCGGAGCCGACGGTAAGCCGGCTGCGGAAGCGCCAGTAAAGGTTCCCGATCACCCGATGATAGCCGATCCGACACCCGAACCGAGCGAGGAGCCGGAAAACCCCGAGGCAACGCCGACGCCGACTGTCCCGGTTCGCCCGGAGCAGGCGATAAACATAAGCAACACATATAATTCTGCGATAGTATACACATCCGTTGTGATCGCGGCGGTGGCGATTGCGTTTGCAATCCTCGTCCTTGTTAAGCATAAAGCGCTCAACAAAAAGGGCGAATAATACGAACGATTTAGGACATAATAATATCTGCAAGCTCAAAACCTTAGCACTCAGTCCAAAAGAGTGCTAAGGTTTACATTTTGTTCACATAAAGTACTATTTTTGTTCATAATTATATGGTACTTTATATACAACAAGAAACGAGAGTTATAAATTCAATATCGAATTTAAGCTCTCCTCAAAAAATTGGAGGTATTGATTATGTTTGAACTTACACCTTTTGGCTATCGCAGAGTAGCATCTTATAATCCTTTCCGTGAGCTGGAGGAAATGAGCCACAGCTTCTGGAACGACGCAGATGTCAGCGGTTTCCGCACCGACATCAAGAAGGTTGATGGCAGCTATGTCCTCGAGGCTGAACTGCCCGGCTTCAAGAAGGAAGATATCAACATTGATATCGACAAGGATTGCCTGACCATTTCCGCGGAGCGCAAGTCCGAGGAAAAGGAAGACAAGGGCGACAACGGTTTCGTACGCCGCGAGCGTTACTACGGCTCGTTCAGCCGCAGCTTCAACATCAAGGGTATCGATACCGATGCCATCACCGCCGAGTATAACGACGGCGTCCTGACTCTGACCATGCCGGAGAAGACCCCCGAGGTTCCTGCGGCAAGACGTCTTGAGATCAAATAATCCCAAACCAAGCAGATCAGATAGTTTTCTTTCATCCTCTCTCTTCCCTAATTAAAACAAAAAACCCGATGCGAAAGCTGCGGGCTGATAACGAAGCATTCAAAGAATCAAGTGATCAGGCATAGCAAGGGCAAATAGAAAATCACCGAGAAAAGTCCTAAATGGGCTAATCTCGGTGATTTTCTATATCCACACATTCGATTTCAGATAATTCTCCCGCTACAATGATTTCATAAAATCTTTAGGAGGTCAATTCAATGGAAAAATACATTGCGGATGAACGCACGGGGCTGAAATATGAGTTGGTCGGTGATTACTATCTCATTGTCGGAGAGGATGAGCCGGAGCAAGAGCCAATCGGGATGTGGGGCCAGCGGCATCTATACTATTTGAAACGCCACCGCAAAACTGTCTACGCCAGCCTGTTGACAAGTGGCAAACTGAATGCCTATCTTGCGGATGTTGACCGGCAGGCGGAAGCAATGTTTGAACTATTGGTACAGCAGATTGCTGCGTCGGAGGGGATAACCGAGCGGCTGAAAGCCGCCGACCAATTGGAGTGGGTCAGTCGAATGAACAATGCCCGAAATCGTGCGATGGAAATGGTGAACACAGAGCTGATTTTTACATAAAGCGTGCAGTCTAAAGGGTGGCAGATAAGTATCTCTGCCACCCTTTTCTTTATTTATTGTCGATTTTATGTTGCTCTTTTGTCTCTGCATATAGCTTGTTGTACTCATCAGGCGTATTGCAGTTTCGAACCGAATTTTCATCTGAAAATTCACATACTGCAAAACCAGTTTGGTCAAGCAGGCGTTTGACGGAGGTATTTGTGCCTTGCAGGATTTCTTCAGTTGCATCGGACAGGTTGCTGTCATACACACCGATAAGCGGCTCAAGCGTTCCGCAATGCTCGGCAATAGTTATCGAACTGTCTCCGGCGAGGTGCGCTTCTATCAACATCTTCATTCCATCCGGCGAAAACAGCGGAGCGTCCACGCTTATCACAAAGCACGCAGCTGACTTTGCGGCGCACAGGCAGGCGTGAATACCGCCGAGAGGTCCCTTTTCCGGATAGAGATCCGGGACATATCTTGTGCCGGTGACAGGTCTTGAATAGCCCGAGACCATGATGTCGGTGATGCCGAGAGCCATAATTCTATCCGCTTGATGCTCGACGAGCGTTTTTCCGCCCCACGGCAGCTCTGCCTTGCACGAGCCCATGCGGGAGCTTTTGCCACCTGCAAGAATGACCGCAGAAAACGCAGCGTCATATTTTTTGCGCTCACGCCTTGAAATTATCGCCGACTTCTGACAAGCAGTTTGCTCGGCAAGCTCCTGAGCGGATATACCCGCAATTTCGGAAAATTTCTCTTGCAAAAAGTGCGAAACGGACATTTTAAGCGGCGTCTCCTGCGGATTGTACAGCTCGACGAAGGCGCAGACCGCAGAGGCTGCCTCTAAAATGCCGCTCTCTCCGCACTGCTCAAAGTCAATTCCGCAGACCTGCCCCTGTGCATCCAAAATAAAATTGCGCAGATTGCAGTCGCCCGGGGCAAGTCCGGTTTCCTTGTTAAACAGGCAAAGCCATTTGACAAGCGTTTCCCACGGTGCAAAATCAACGCTTTTCGTGCGCTCCTGACTATCGAGAAGCTCCGTGAAGGTAACACCGTCAACATATTCAAGCTTCAGCTCGTGCTCGCCGGAGGATAAGATTTTTGGAATACGCACCTTGCCGCCGGACAAGAGGTCATAGACCGCTTTTTCCGCTGCCGCATTTCCGGCCCTTGCATACCGCTTTATAACAAAGCGCCCGTTTTCGTCCTCTGCCAGAAAAACATCGTTGCGCTTGCTTGTGAATTTCTTCAGAATATTCATTTAAGGCTTATCTCAACACTTACAACATTGCGTACATTGCGCTTGGCGTTGCTGTCACCGAAAACGACGAGCCGCACACTGCCGTCGTTCTCGCCGACAAGATATGCTTTGCCTTCCTCGTTCAGTTCGTCTCCGCTAAGCTCGACGGAAAATTCATCGTCTGCCGTCACCCTGACTGCCGCAGCGTTATTCGGGTCAAATCCCGCACCTTTTATCACATCGGCAAGCGGGACACCCTGCGTGTCGATATAGCTTTTTTCGCCCTTGCCGTTGATCACGCTGCCCTGAACGGGAACGGCATTGAACGAATTGAGATCGACATATTTTTTCTCGCCGCCGCAGCTTACCAGCAGCGCTCCGTCAGGCACTTCGGTTCGAGCGGCCGAGTGTATGACTGCCAAAACCGCCGTCAGTGCGATCAGCGCCGCAATAACTGCTATTATAATTTTCGAGCTCTTTTTCATGATGATCGTCCTTCCTTTTTTCACTTGGCTTGATATTTTGCAGCCGTCTGAGAAGCTCCCCTCCCAAAACGCCGCATAATGCACCGCTTGTCAGTGCGACCGATACATATAGCAGCAAAACTACTCCACTCAAACGAAACACTATAAAATTTGCGGTGATGCTTGCTGCTGCCGCAGAAAGCATATTGGCAATTATAACGGTGTATTGCGTTTTTGCGTTGAGCCTTCTTGCCGCCCACATTACACAATCGATGACAAAGCCCGGAACAATGTAGCCTATCGGAGAGAGTGCTCCCATGCTGCCCACCATTCCCAAAGAAAGAGCGATCACGCTCTGCACGGCACCCATGACCGTGCCGCACCAGAACCTCGGCATGAGACCTGCCGCCACGACAAGGAACATGAGGGAAAAGGCCGTGCCTATCCCTCCGGGTATGTGCAGAGCGTCGGTAATGACATTTGCCGCTGGCGCAATGAGCCGCTTTGAAAAAAGCCCAAGGTCGCAGCAAAGCGCCATTATAATAAGGCACCTGAGTTTATCTTTGTTCATTTTATACTCCTTTTCAAAAACGGAAGGCGCAGCTGTTTCCGGCTGCACCCCGGTCACACGGCCGTGGCTTTCGCTTTAGGCCGTATGACTCGGAGTTTTTTTGCTTTGATTTATGCCGTTATTTTGATCACATCGTATTTGTCAAGCTTGGCTACGGCAGCCTTGACCTGACCGAGATTATGGCAGATGAGCGCCTTGTACCGTTTACCGTTTTCGGTAAATTCAAGCTCCTCCGCCGGCTTATCGACATACCAGCCGCCGGCTTCAAACAGCTCGGCATAGCGGCCGCACTTTTCAAATTCGGCTATCTCCTCGGCCTCGATCGGGCGCTTGACCGACGGTCTGCCGCCGGTGCGCATGATGATGCGGTAAAGCTCACGGGCGTTGATGAAATAATCAACACAGCCGGTCTCGGCAGCCTCGGCGCCGGAGGAATTGTTATTGCTCACGGAAATGAGCTTTGCACCGGGATGATGCTCATGCATATAGTCGCCGAAGCACTTCTCTTTTGAATCGTAGAATGCAAAATTCTCCTCCAGCTCGGGGAAATGCGAGCGCAGGAAGCTTTTTGCCGCATGGTTATCCGTCAGAAGGACGGGCTTTTTGCCGAGATTTTCATCCAGCAGGCGGGCGGCCTGAGTCAGCGACTGCGCACGGGCAAACGCCGGGGAGTACACATGGTCGATGCCGAGCTTTTTGACGGCGGCCAAAAGCTGACCGTATTCAAACTTTTCGCCGTAGAGCTTTTCAAGCTCGTCTATCACGCATGAGCACACCATTGCGGCGGTCTCCGTGTCGTACTGATGTGCAAAATACACGACCTCGTCCTTGTGCTCGAGCATATACAGCGCTCCCGTCGGGCAGAACTCAACACATCTGCCGCAGCGGATGCAGCCGTCGGCCTTCAGGCCGTTTTTCGCACCAACGGTCTGACCGTTTTCGGTTTTTATTATGCCGAGTATGCCGACACCCTGCGCCTTGCAGATATCCAGGCAGCGGCGGCATTTGATGCACTTGTCCATGTTGCGGATAACGCTGCCGGTTGAAGCGTCCACGCCGAAATCATGCTCGTGAGGCTCGAAGGGAAGCACATCCACGCCGAACTCCAGTGCCTTTTGCTGAAGCTCGCAGAAGCCGTCCTTCACGCAGTCGCAGAAGTAGCAGTCCTTGCAGAACTTGGGGTCAAAGTCCTTAGCCAGCGTCGAGCCGATGCGCATGCAGTGGTGGCAGTCAACGGTGTGCTGACGGAACATTTCCTCGACTATCGCCTTGCGCTTTTTGAAAAGCTCGTCGGAGTCTGTCGTTATGACCATACCGTCCGTGACCCTGACGGCGCAGGCAAGCCTTTCCTTGTCCTCGCCCTTGACATTGACCATGCACAGTCTGCATGCGGCCTTGGGCTTTAAGCCCTCGTATGCGCACAGCGTCGGGATATAAACGCCTTTTTTTCTTGCGGCTTCAAGTATTGTTGTTCCCTCGGGAACGGTGACGCTTTTGCCGTTTATTTTTATCTTCACATTTGCCATGACCTAACCTCCTTAAATCGCCTCGACCCTGCACGGCGTATAGCGCCATACGGGGTTGCCGGTCAGTTCCTCAAGATCCTCGTGGCTGGTCAGAACATTGCAGTGCTCGCCGACCTTTTTACCCTCAAAGGTGTATCCGAAATGATGGGGTATCATGCAGTAGCCCCGGCTTGTCTGCCAAGTGTATTCAACAGGGATCTCAAGCCTTCCCGCTTTCGTCGTCACGCTGACCATCTGCCCGTTTTCAAAGCCCAGCTCCCTTGCGTCCTCAGGGTTCATTGCGAGGGTATACGGCTGACGGTGCTTGTAGGTAGCGGGATTTCGCATGGTCGCATTCATACCGTCGTCCGAGTGGCGGCCTGCCGAAAGGATCATGTTGCAGCCGCCCTGAAGCTTGAGCGCCTCCTCCTCGGCCTCGGGTGTGATGCGCTCCATGTATTCGTCGATCTCCTTGCACCATGTGTGGAACTTGCCGTCCTTGGTGCGGATATGGTTCTTGAGCATATTATCGGGATCGTTCATGCCGATGATCGCACCCTCGGGGTGGTTGTCGACAAGCTCAAATGCCGCATCCATCTGACACCAGTCCTTGAACATGGGCAGCTTGGTCAGAATGGGGTGCTTCCTTTCGTCAGCCTTGACGGTGACGACGCTCTTTCCGCAAATGGGGCTGGTGAGCATGCCCGCCCACGAAATTGCTCTTGCGGCAGAGCCGTAAGCCTTGCCGAGCGTCAGTGCAATAACCGTCGCAAGCTGGTCAAAGTATTTGAGGTGTCCTGCCGCCGTCCAGCCGAGAAGCTTAACGAAATACGACATACGGTCGCCGGTAAGAACGGCGTCCTCCGCCGCCCGGTACAGCCACTGCGGAAGCTTGGGGATAAGCCCCATCGCCTCGGTAAGCTCGGCGAAGATCTGAACATCCTCACGGGGATCGCCCTCGGGTCTAAGCACCTGCTTTCGTGACTGGAACACGATCTCGGGATAGTTGAGGGTGAAGGCGTTAAAGTCGCCGCCGCCCTCGTAGGTGGTCCTGCCGGGCAGAACATAGTCGGCGATCTGCGTGACCTCCGTCTCGGTGCAGTCGATGGCGACAAGAAGCTCAAGTGAGCTTAACGCCTCTTTCATTTTATTGCTGTCGGGATAGCTGCGCAGAGGGTTGCCGAAGGATGTGAACATTATGCGTATGCGGTCGGGGTTTTTGCCGAGTATCTCATCGGGGATTATGCCGACCGGGTAAACATTCAGAACGGGGAAACGGTTTGTGACGGGAGTGCGCCAGGTCTTCGGGTCGTTTTCGTCGGAGAAGGTTCCTCGCTCTATAACACATTCGGGTACGACATTGCCGCCCTTGACGAGCGCCATTCCGCATATGACAGTGAGGATAATGCACAGATAGCTGTTCATGGTGCTGTGTCTGCCGAAAAACAGGCCGAGATCCTGATGCACGCCCCACTTCTTCGTCGTGAGTATTTTTGCAAACTCCTCTGCCTGCTTCCTCGGGATCTTGCAGACACGCAGGCTTTCGTCGATATCTACATTTTCAAACCACTTTTTCGCCTTGTCCCAGTCGGCGACATACTTGTCTATGTAGTCCTTATGCTCCCAACCGTTTTTGAGGATGATCGCAATGAGCGCACGCATAAACAGCGAGTCCGAGCCGAGGGCGGGCATGATGTGCATATCCGCCATACGAGCCGTCTCCGAAAGGCGGGGATCGACGACGATGACCATTTTGTCGGGATTTTCGGAAAACTCACGGCACACCTTCCTTGCATCCGGTATCTGATGCGAGACATAGGAGTTCGAGCCCCAGTAAATTATGACCTCGTTGTTGTGATCGTCCGGCTCGAGAAAATGCATCTGGTCGCCGAGGATCTTGCCGTGGCTCCACCAGTTACCCATAAACTCGATGCCGATGGGATTGAAGATATACTGGCTGCCGACGGCCTTGAGCAGCGCCTTTGCCGTTGCATAGGGCGTCTGCGCAGAGCCGAGTGCGCAGCCGAGAACGGAGAATGAGCGGGGACCGTGCATGGCGATGATTTTGTTCGCCTTTTCGGCGATCTCCTTATACGCCTGCTCCCAGCTTATCTCCTCGTAGTGGTCTCCGACTCTTTTGCGGGGATGCTTTATTCTGTCGCCGTGGTCGACAAAATACTTTGCCGTTCTGCCCTTGCGGCAGCAGTAGCCCTTTGTGCGGGGACTGTCCGGGTCGGGGCGAACGCTGATGATCTTGTTGTTTTCAACCTCCATCTCCAAGCCGCAGCTCAGAGCGCAGAAGTTGCATTGAGTCTTTTTCCAAACTTCCATATAATCTCCCTTCGTCATTTGGCACAGTGTGCGTTTATTTTACAACATTTGATATCATTCGATGTGAAAAGTCTTTTCCGTCAGTTCTTCAGCAGTAATGTTTGCATTGTGATAGCGAGCACGGTGCTTTGTGATGCTGCCGATGTTTATGGCTTTGCTCGGGCAATACTGCACGCAGCTTAAGCATCCAATACAATTCGTGCCGAACGCAGGTCTTGCGTCGGAATATGTAATATTGCCCTGAGGGCATATCTTTGCACACTGTCCACAGCTGACGCAGTTTTCATTCACAGTAAATTTTTTGATACGCTTTGTATTTTGCGAGGAAAGCAGCTTGCTTTCAAGCGCAAAAACGGTGCCCTTGGGCGGCTTTTTCTCACTTCGTTTCGTTGCCTTAATGTCGGCGGCAAATTTTTTGGCCATTGCTTCGCTGCGCTTTTGCGACAGCTTCCTCGGAAGCGGAGGTACAGTCAAATAATGCGGCATGAGCCAGATGCACGAGCAGTGATTCGACATGCCGTTCCAATAGTCAAGGTCCACGATTTTGTCTATCTTGTGCAGGCCGCAGCCCTTGTAACCGGCATATTGTACAATAGCAAATTTATATGAGTTGATGCCGATGTGTATCGCTTTCACATAGCTTTCCACATTGCCCGGCAGGCCGCCGCCATAGCAAGGGAAAATAAAGCCAACTCGCTTTGCCTCGGTCGCATCGGTTTTGACCGGAAAGCTCCGCATCATAACGATCTCGGTATCGCCGAGCTCTTTTGCGATATTCTTTGCCATGTCAAGGCAGTTGCCGGAGCCGGAATAGCAATAGATCAAATTTTCGCTCATATTTGTTGATCTCCTCAAGTAAAAAATTTTATCACAGCAGATTTTGATTTCAAGTTTTATGTGTTATCCGCAGTGGGGAGGCTCCATGGGCCGCCGCTCAATGCGTTCGTACCACTTGGCAACGATCGGTTCGGCAAGCGCCATAAGCTTCATGTCCAAATTGAAAAAATATATAAGCAGACTTGCGGCAAACAGACCCGCCCCGACACAGGCGGCAGTCACGGGAATTTTTATCATTTTGTTCATGTCGTTCTCCTTACCATGCATTGTCGTCCTCAATATACTCAAGCGACGGATCAAGCGGCTTCTCGCCGAGCACCGTGCGCATATAGCGGTTTACTTGGTCACGCATGTTTTGCCGGCTTGCCTTGCGGGGGTCGAGAAGTGCATGAGGTACCCACACAACATGGATGCCCCGCTTTGCTGCCTCCTCCTCGTAGATTCCGTGCCAGCCGGTCAGTGCCTTGCAGGCTATCTGCTCACACATGACGATCATATCCATTTTAAACTCTTCGCAGAAGCGCCAAACATCGTCGACGCCGAGCCTGAAGCCGCCTTCGGAGCGATTGCGCATTATCATGTTGACATACAGGTCGGCAAGATCGTACATTGCCTGCTCACGGTTTTCGGGCGTATCGGTGTCGGCGTATATCTTTGTGGAGGTCAGGCTGAGCATATGCGTTATGCCGACAATGCCCCAGCAGTTAAGCAGCCAGTTGGGGAATGCGGTGTAGAATTCACCCTGAACGCCCCATATCAGCGCACGGTGGCGTATCTCGGTGCAGACAAGCTCCTTGTTTTTGTAGCCCTCGTACATGATCTCACGAATTTTTCTGTCGATTTCAAGATAAGACTCTCCGTCGGCGTTAAGCATGCGTGTGTAGTAAATGTCACGGTAGAGGTTGATGACATTTTCGGGAACCTGCGGATACGGAGTCTTGTTTATCTCCAGTATTTCAAGGAAAATGCGTGTTTGCTCGTTGAGCACTCTCATGTTGCGGAAGTAGGCGTCCCAATCCCACTTTTCGCCCGTCTGCTCCTCAACGAACCTTATCGCCGCCTTTATCTCGTCGACGGCATACTCCAGCACCAGCTCGTCCTCGATGTGCTCCGAGGCGGCTATTGCAAAGCTCGGCTTTCGGTAGCGCCAATCCTCGATGCCGTTGCCCATGAGCGAGGTGTCGCAGGTGGTGTTGCAGTGGAGCATACATTTACCGATATCGAGCGTATCATCCTCAATGCACAGACCCAGCTCGGATTTGGGCATTGCGCACACATCGCCCGTTATGCCGAATTCCTCGGCCTTGTCGATATAGCGTATCTGCGAATTCTGCGATACGGCGCACAGAGCAAAAACGCCGGCGACCTGCGGACACATGAAGTACAGGTTCGGAAAGCCGAACATTATCTCCTCCATCATGTTTTCGTCCATAATGACCATTTTGTCGCTGAGTGCCTTGCTGCCGCCTATGTTTTGGTCGGCCTTGAACATGAGTGTCAGCGATCTCATCAGCTCCTTGACTATAAAGCCGAATTCCATGTGCGACAGGCGAAGCTGCTTACCTCTCAGCCCCTCGTTGCAGCGGTCGAGAAAGTCGGGTGTGGCTATATAATTGAGCATCCAGCGATAGCGCAGAAAGCCCTTCAGATTCTGGAGGTTGAAGAGGAATTTGAACAGCATTCCCCATGTTTTTACCCAACACTTATAATCAAACCATGTATCGGCAAGACCTCGCCATTCACGGCGCACCTTTGTTCTGCCACCGTTGTAGAATTTTCCGAGCGCTTCGCTGTTCATCCGTTTTCCCATCAGCTCTTACCTCCCTGCAGTCTTTTGATCTCGACGCTTTCGACAAATGCCTGAATACGGGTGCGTATCTGCCCCGATGAGCCTGCCGCATACGGGCGGTCGATGCTCAGCACCGGCCAGCCGTACTCCTGCGAAAGTATCTGGCTTGCGCCAGCTCTCTCGTACGGCCAGAAATTACAGAAATTCATCTGCTGCAAAATTATACCGTCTGCGTCATACTCATGCGCCAGCCTGTCAAGATACGCTTTTCGCTCGGCAATGCGGTCGTTGTCCATGTAACGGGGACACTGACATTGCATGACATAGTGGCGGCAAATCTGCTCAAGAACATCGTCGGCATCGTTAAGCTCGATCGGCATCCGTCCGGGGAACGAGCCGAAGCAATGGCGGTCGGCAACCACCCTTACGCCGGCATCCTCAATGAGCTTCACAAAGTCCGGATCGTCGATCTCGCTGCCCGCCAATACCGCCTTGATGCGAAACTGCTTTTTTGCATCCGGCTTGCGGGTCTTAAGCTCTCGTGCCGTTTCACGGAGCTTTTCGATCACAAGCTCCCACGGTGCGCAGTAGGTCGCAAGGCACAAAACGGCAAATTCGTAGCCTGTAATTGTCGGATCGTCAAGCTTACGGTAGCTGCCGATCTCGTTTATTACATCGCATATCTCGTTATACCGCATCACCGCATCACGAAGCGCAGCGTCGGAAACATCCGTGCCGAAGGTCTCATGCAGCTTTTCAAGTATCCTCGCACGGCACATTCTCGTCAGGTGGCGCACTGCGTTTTCGTCGGCCTTTATTGGCGTATCGACATGCTGCACAAAGAAATCGGGCTTATCCTTGTCGCACAGATGCAGCTTTTCGATGTTCTCCATGGTGCTTGTCATCTGCGAACAGGCAAACGGCTCGATTATGCAGTCAAGAAAGCCATAGCCACCCTCAAGGCAGCGCTCGAGCAGCGCACGGGCAAACTCGCAGTTGAGGCTTGTCATATAGTAGGTGCCCATTTCCATTGAGCCCGTTCTCGGGGCGCGCATCCTCACGGCAAAGCAGCCCGTAAGATTGAGCAGCACCTCCGGTATCTGATAACAGGTCGTTCCGATGCAGATACTGCCCGCTGCCCTTGCTTTATCGACAAGCTCGTTTCCGCTGTCCTGCAAAAGGTTCTCAAAGTAGTTGAGATGCTTCAGGTCTTTCATTTCCTCTCCTCCGTTTTTTTATCTGAAAGTATTGGGATAATAATACCAAAAGCCTGATTGTCATTCAATTAACGCAGCTTACATTCTATACAACTCACAAAAAACATGCTTTGTATTTGCCTACACGGGTTGAAAGCCGTTTGACAAAAAACGCATTTTCGTATATAATGTCCGAAAAGAATGGACACACTGTCCGAAGGAGAGATCGGTATGCTGAACGAAACCGCAAAGCTTCAAAATCGCATCATAGCGGCCGCAGTGGCGCTGTTTCGCAAGCTCGGATATGAAAAAACGACAGTAAACGATATTTGCCGTGAGGCAGACATTGCCCGCTCGACCTTTTATCTCAATTTTGCCGGAAAAAAAGAGATAATCGGCAAGATCCTTTCGGATGTCCGTCTGGACAGGGAGGATTTTTTCGACGACTTCATTTCTGCGGCAAACGACTTTGAGCGGATGTGGATATTGTGCAACCGATTTTTGACCGTAGCAATAGAATTTGGACCGGAGCTCACGGGCGCGCTGTTTCGTCTGGAGCTTTTGCAGGAGCTGGACATTCTCGACGCCACTCACAAGGTCGATGAATGGATGATACAGTTGACGGCTAACTGTCAGAGATCCGAAGTTATACTAAGTTCGGAGCCTGCCGAAACGATAGCTCCGATAGGGGTAGATATTGCATATTACACAACCTACGAGTGGTGCAAAAAGTCCGGAGCGTTTCCCCTTCGTCGGGTCGTCCGCCGTCGGGCAGAGGCGGTGTACAATGTTGCACCCGAATACCGTATGAGTGACAAAGAACTGGACAGGCTGTAAGCTTAGCACAGAAAGCCGGGATAAAAATTGATTGCCCGCTTTTGCTTTTTGGTGTAGTATATCAGCCTAAGCAATGCATTTTTACCGGAGGACACTATGACCTTTAATAAAATAAGCGCACCGTCGGTGCGAGAGATATTTGTGCGTCAGATCGAGAATAAGATCCTTTCCGGCGAGCTGAAGCCCGGAGATAAGCTGCCGCCGGCAAGAGAGCTTTGTACGATCATGGGCGTGAGCCTCACTGTTGTCAATGCAGGCATAAGCGAGCTTGCCTCAAAGGGCTTTGTCGAGGTCAAGCCCCGCCACGGAACATATGTTGCCGATTACATCGCCAACGGAAACACGGAGACATTTTTTTCGATCATCCGCTATAACGGCGGCAAGATAAATGCGCACGAGTTCCGTTCGTTTACCGAAAGCCGTGTTGCGCTGGATGCGCTGATAGTTGAGCTCGTGATAAAGCGAGCCTCCGATGAGGAGATAGCACAGCTCGGTGAGATACTCGACGAGGTCAAAAAGCCGCACGGACTGCACGAGACCTGCACGCTGATAACTGATTTTTATCATAAGATGTATATTATCAGTCAGAACTCGTTCTGTGCGCTCCTGTATAATTCAACTATCCAGCCGCAGAAGGGCATGTATGAGATGTTCATCGAGAAAAACGGCATTCAGGTCGTTATCGACAACATGGAGACCGTGTACAAATGCTTAGTCGAGAGGGATATTGAGAACGCCCGCAGGTACGCAAGCAGCGGTCAGATGAGTGCTATCGAAGGGCCATATTCCGTTATATAAGCCGGATAATGAAAAAACCGTCGGAAAATCCGACGGTTTTTTTCATGTTCTTATTGACAAACAATTATCTAAGTGCTATTTTATTTGTGACCACTTCACCATATCACGACGCTGAAAGGAGCAGGTGTATGAGAGACCTTATAGTAAAACTGGCAAAGCATATAACCGACTGTATGGATGTCACCCTCGGTAAGACCAAGATGGATGAAACCCGTCCGGAATACTGGATGCTCGACGAGATCCTGACAGACGAGATGGCGCAGCTGATGCTGAAGATGAAGGTGCGCAAGCCCTACACTCCGGCCGAGGTCGCACACAAGCTCGGCTGGGAGGTCGGCCGTGTTGAAAAGCTTCTTGAGGAGCTTGCGCAGATCGGCATTGTCGAATATAACTGGCACAATGAAGACCGCCATAAACAGTACTTCATTCCCGTTTTCGTTGTCGGCAGCTCTGAGAATTTAGTCTACAACAAGGAGCTTTTTAAGCGTGTGCCCGAGAAGGTCGGAGAGTTTTCCTATCAGATGAGCTATCTGCCGATGGAAAGCATTTCACACATGATCCCTCCCGGAGGCGCAGGTCTGGGCTTTCATGTCATCCCAGTGGAAAAGGCGATACCAAAAGAGAGTCAATCGCTCGATGTCGAGCATCTTTCCTATTGGCTGGAGCGCTATAAGGAGAAAGATCAGTTCGCCATTGCCCCCTGTCAGTGCCGCAGGGCAATGGTAACACGGGGCGAGGGCTGCGGCGAGCTTGAGGACAATGTCTGCATCCTCGTCGGCGACTATGCTCAGTATCTTTGGGAGACCGGCAAGGATGTTAAGAAAGCAAGCTACGACGAGGTCGTTGCTCTACTTGAGCGCTGCGAGGAAAACGGATATATGCATCAGATAACCAACGGCGACGGCCCCGATGAGATATTCGGCATCTGCAACTGCACCGTCGGCTCGTGCTTTGGACTGCGCTGCTCGCAGCTTTTTAATAACCCCAACTGCTCGGCATCGGCATACAGAGCGCGGGTCACGCCGGAAAACTGCGTTGCCTGCGGCAAGTGCGTCGAAATTTGTCCCACGGGCGCTGCCAAGCTTGGACAAAAGCTGTGCACGCATGAAGGGCCGATCCAGTACCCGACCGTCACGCTGCCGGATGAAACGCTCGATTGGGGCAAAAAGAACTGGAACTACAACTACCGTGAGGATAATCAGATCCAGTGCTATGATACCGGCACTGCGCCGTGCAAGACCGCATGCCCCGCACATATCGCAATTCAGGGCTATGTGAAAATGGCGGGTGAGGGCAGATATGACGAGGCCCTTCAGCTCATAAAGCAGGATAACCCGTTCCCGGCGGTGTGCGGCTCAATTTGCAACAAGCGCTGCGAAAATGCCTGCACCAGAGGAACTGTAGACGAGCCTGTCTCCATCGATGCAATAAAGAAGTTCGTCGCATCCCGTGAGCTGAATGCAGAAACAAGATACATTCCCAAGAAGATTCGCCATAAGGGTGACGAGATAGATTACACGCAGAAGATCGCCATTATCGGCGCAGGCCCCTCTGGCATGAGCTGCGCATATTTTCTGGCAAGCATGAGCTATCCCGTGACCGTTTTCGACAAAGACCCGATCCCCGGTGGTATGCTGACGAAGGGAATTCCCTCATTCCGCCTTGAAAAGGATGTCGTCAACGCCGAGATCGATGTACTCAAGGCAATGGGCGTTGAGTTCAGGTGCGGCGTTGAGGTCGGAAAGGATGTCACCATCCCCGAGCTGCGCAAGCAGGGCTACAAGGCGTTTTACCTTGCTATCGGGCTTCAGAAGGCGATCCGCCTGAACATTGAGGGCGAGGAGCTTGATGGTGTCATCGGCGGCATAGACTTCCTGCGCAGCGTAAACAGCGGAAAGACCACCTCCATAAGCGGCGATACGGTCGTTATCGGCGGCGGCAACGCAGCCATAGATGTCGGTCGTGCGGCGACCCGTTTGGGCAACGGCGCAGTCAAGCTCTACTGTCTCGAAAGCGACGAGGAGATGCCCACCGTCCCCGATGAGAAGAATGAAGCCATTGCCGAGGGTATCCAAATCAACAGCTGCTGGGGGCCGAAGCGCATCATCGGTGAAAACGGAAAGGTCACCGGCGTTGAGTTCAGGCGCTGCCTGTCCGTGAGGGACGAAAACGGCCGCTTTGCACCGAAATACGACGAAAGCGAAACGGTCATCGTGCCCTGCTCAAATGTATATGTCTCCATCGGCCAGTGCGCCGACTGGGGCAACGTCCTTGAGGGTACAAAGGTCGAAACGCAGAACGGCCGCCTTGTAAAGGCCGCCGAGATCACATGGCAGACTGACGATGCGGATATCTTCGGCGGCGGAGACATTGCCACCGGCCCGCAGTATACCATTGACGCAATAGCCAACGGCCGTGAGGGCGCGACCAGTATCCATCGCTTCGTCCATCCCGGCCACAGTCTCACGATCGCACGCAACCTGCGCAATTTCAAGGCTCTCGACAAGGGCGATATCGTCATACCCGAGGAAAAGCGCCATGTTCCCGAACGGCAGTTCAACGAAAATGACGAGAGCAAGACCAAGACTATGCACGATAACCGCATCGGTCTTAGCGAGGAGCAGGTCAAGCTTGAAGCTTCCCGCTGCCTGAGCTGCGGCAGGACTGTCGTCGATGAGAAAAAGTGCATCGGCTGCGGCCTGTGCACGACACGGTGCAAGTTTGACGCCATCCATCTGAACAGAACGCACCCCGAGTTTGCGCATTACATAAATGGCGACTACGCAAAGCAGGCGGTGCTCAAGCACGGAATAAAGCGTGCCGCAAAGCTTACGGTAAAGCGCTTGACGGGCGCAAAATAAGGTGATGTTATGCATGAAATGGGAACGGTTATGTATGTCATTCGTGCGGTAAACAATGTGTGCGAGGAAAATAAGCTTACCAAGGTTGCCTCTGTGACGCTGGAGATAGGTGAGGTCAGCGGCATAATACCCAGCTACATAAAAGACTTTTGGCAGTGGGCAATAAAAAAGGAAAAGTACCTTCAGGAGGCCGAGCTTATTATAGAGCCGATCAAGGCGATAACACGCTGCGGCGATTGCGGCAAGACCTACGAAACGGTCAAATACGCCAAGATCTGTCCGCACTGCGGCAGCGAAAACACATGGCTCGAAACAGGCAACGAGTATAACATCAAGGAGATATCCGCATATTAAATCACGCCGAAAATGCTTGTCGTTAATACATCCTTTCTCCCCATACTCCCTAATTGTTAATACACCCGACAAGCATTTTTGAACAATCTCGGTCCTCCGAATTTGCCGGATGACCGAACAATATACCGACAGCCTATTTGCGGCTGTCGGTATATTGTTCAAGAGCCCCTGAGCTTGCAATTAGACCTGTTCCCACAGTCAGGGTAATAACGCAGAGCTTTCCGCATCTTTTCCAACGCTCTGTTATATGTCCGCTCGGAAGCCTTATCGGACTTGCGGCTGGCGGAGTGAGAGATTTCTTCAAAGGTCATAGGCTTTACGGGTTTATACTCGATTTCACCGTTTATCAACACTGCTTTCTTGACCGACCAGCAGGTATCGCAGAAGCCAAGATGCTTGGCAATCGTGCGCTGTTCCCGGTAAGTCAGGCTGTCGTAAGCCTCGTGCAGTGCGTCATATAGCACCGCTCGGAAATACAGCTTGTCCGGCTGAGAGGTGGTGTCTGCGGCTATGTCCTCGCCTGCTTCCTCGCCATCCTCATCATATTGCCGGTAAAAATCTACTCGGCGTTCATTCAGCGTGCCTATCGTAATATACTTGCGGACGCTCTTTTCGCCCATTCCGGTTTCATCGGCAATTCGCTGGATGCAGCTGTCACTGCAATCATCGCCGTTTAGATGGTAAATCGCCATAATGCGCCGCAGGACGGGATAAGTATCTGCCGTCATGGTGATAACACCGCTTTGCGCCGTGCGGATATAATCATCAATACCGTCCTGTATATACCGCTTTTGAAAAGCGGCAAACGGCGCGCCGATAGCCGGATCGTACTTTTGAAGGGCGACCAGGATACCGCACACCGCCGCCTGTTTGATGTCCGCAAAATGCTCCGCCATAGCGTATCGCTCGCAGGTGGCCTGCGCCAGTTTATTAAGCGCAGGCTCCTGATCGTGGAGGTACCAAGTCAGATACTTGTCCTTTTTTTCGATGAGATAACGGACAATGTATTCCTGGGCTGGCAGCTTCGGCGGCGCAGGGTCAAGGCGGTACATCCGGCGCTCCAAAAAAACCGCTGTTGCTCTAAAACTTCATTCTGTTCTTCAGACACCGGATGCACCTCCTGTCATTTCATTCTTTTGTCCGTGTCAGCGTACAGCTTGGCGCGCTGCAAATCTGCATAATAACTTGTTTTGGCGTAGGCATCGTCCTCCTCCGCCTGCTCCAACCGGCGTTTTGCCATTTCCTGCGCCGCCTGCGCAAACTCGGTAGAGATCGTTCCCCGGCTCTTTTCGGAGCGGATCGCCGAGCAACGGCGGTCATAGGCGGCCTTCAGCGGGTTATCCTTTGCCCGCTCCGCTTTGCCCTGAATGATGGCGTACCGGCGGCAGCTGATCTTTTCACCGTGGTACAACTCCGGTGCCGTGCCATAGGTGCAATATTTCTGCTGCAGTGCGCTTTGCATCAGGAAATACTGCTTGCAAACCTCGCACTGCCTTGGATAGTGCCCGTGGTGCAGCCCTTCAAAGAAATCCGTCAGCACAAAGCTGTAATAGCTCTCAAAGGCCATTCTTCGGGCGGTGACAAGGATGCGACTATTTCGCCGTTTCGGGAGAGCAATATATTCCGTGCGCAGCGGAAATGAACTCACCCCGAATATCTCCGTTGCAATGGGCAGCAGGTGGTATTCGTCAAATCGGTCGGCTTCGTCTACACAAGATGCAAACCGTTTAAGCAGCTCAAACGCCTTGCGCATGTCCTCCGGGATAGCATCATAAAAGCGGAGGGTACTCAAAACGGTTGCGCACATCGTTTCACCATTTCTGAACAGCGCTTTATCATATTCGGGAGGGAACACGCCCAAGCTGGCCGAACCCTCATCCATTTTTGCTACCGCTGCCCTATGTCGCAGATAATCCAAAATAGTAGCAGCGTTGTTTTCCGTGAACAGCGTTTCTATTCGTTGTTTCTCCACTGCAATGTCCAAGGAGAAAAAGGGCTTGAGCTTCGGCAGGGTTTGCAGGATCGTCAGAATCTCCTTCCCGGCTTTAATAAAATCTGTTTCGTTCAGATACCCAGCGCAAAGCTGCTCCTGCACATTCCAGTTGCTTTGCCGGAACACGGCGATCCTCGCCGCTGTATCGTCCTTATAATACTGGTTCAAAAGATGTACCGCAAAGGTGCCTGCCGGGTAGCTTTTGCCGCCTATATGCACCCGACCGTCCCGATAAACGGCAGTGAGAAAGCCCAGTCCATCGACCATATGTTCCGCCTCCTACTATATCCTATCATACAAAGTGTCCTATAAAACGGACTCATCATTGACACATCCCAAAGCGAAAGAAAAACTGAAATTTTTTCGCTGCGCCGTACATTTAGAACATTCGTTCTATTTAACTATATCAGAAAACCGCTGATGTGCAAGGATTTTTCCTTTGTTGCGGACAGCGTTTTCACCGTGCTGCTATAAACATACCCTTTTCAGCCGTTTCCCTCATTCAATATACAGAAGGCAGTCATCGAGCCGTCGAGGTTACACTCGGCGGCTTTTTTGCTGCCCGTAAAGCAGAAAGGAGGTTTAGTCTATGGTATTCAGAATTACGCCAAGGCAACGGGCAAAAATCAAAACCCTTGTGCACAAGACTTGCTGTAATTGCTATAAGGAAAACTGTCTGTTGCTGGATGACGGCGAAGAAACGAAATGCGTGCAGCTCATTTCTCGGTACGGTATTTACTGCAACTATTTTCTGAAAGCGGTATTACCGGCTGAAAAGGAACTGTACACAGAAATCTTATGGCAAAACGGGATCAATGGATAACCGCCCGAAAAAGAGTTATCCGAAATATTATTGAAATGCGCTATGCGCAGGAAAGGACTTATGATGAAAACGATCCACAACACGAAAATTATCGGCATCGACCACGGGTACGGGAATATGAAAACGGCCAACTGCTGCTTCCCCACCGGCATCGCCGCCTATGACCACGAGCCACTGTTCACGGCGGATATGCTGGTCTACGGCGGCAGGTATTATCTCATCGGCGAGGGGCACAAGGAGTTTGCGCCGGACAAGATCAAGGACGAGGACTATTATGTGCTGACCCTTGCGGCAATCGCCAAGGAGCTGAAAGCCGAAAATCTCACCGAGACGCACATTGTGATTGCCGCCGGTCTGCCGCTGACTTGGACAAGCGGGCAGAAAGCGGACTTCAAGGCGTATCTGATGAAAAATGCCGAGGTGGAGTTCTCCTACAAAAAGGCGGACTACCACCTCTATATCGACGATGTACGTATCTATCCGCAGGGGTACGCCGCTATTGCCAGCTTTGCAACCACACTGAAAGGCGTCAACCTGATTGCCGACATCGGCAACGGCACGATGAACACGCTGTATATGATCAACGGCAAGCCGCAGCAGGGCAAGATGTTCACCGAGAAATTCGGGACTTACCAGTGTACCCTTGCCGTCCGGGAGGCGTTTATGCAGAAAACGCAGCGGGAAATCAACGATGCCATCATCGACGAGGTGCTGATCATCGGCACGGCAAATATTGCGCCTGCCGATCTGAAAATCATCAAGAGCGTCGCCGCCGAGTATGTGCGGGACATCTTCCGCAGACTTCGTGAGCATGGCTATGATGAGAATACAATGACCTTGTATGTGACCGGTGGAGGTGGCTGCCTTGTGAAGAACTTTTATAAGTTCAGCACCGACCGTGTGAAATTCGTTGAGGACATCTGCGCCGCCGCAAAGGGATATGAGTATCTGGCCGAGGCGCAGATGAAGGCTGAGGCGAAGGGATGAGCAAATATCGAATCAATGTGCGGTTCGATTTGGACAAGCCAAAAGAGGCGAACGCCGCACAATATTTACAGTCGCTGTATAAATCCCGCAACGCTTTTATGGTAACGGCGGTCCTAAATGAAATGCAGCGGCAGACATCCACAAATGGGGTTTTGCTGGAGGACATTCGGCAGGTCATACGGGAGGAATTGCAGGAGGTGTCGTTTGTTGCGGCATCTTCTGTTTTTGAGCAGGTACAACCGGAGCTGACCGAGGAGCAGCAAGCCGAAAATGAAAAGAGTGTGCTGGATGACCTTGAAATGTTCGGCTGAGCCAAAACGCCGAGATGTGGCTCAAATTACAGTATTTGCAGCCGAATCAGAGCCACTTTGGCGCAATACGCCAAGGGGCAAGAAAGCGACTTTCAGTATCGTGCAGCGTAGAAATTCGCTGAAATCTCGGTATCTGACAGCCGCTTTCCTTTATGCCCTGTGGGGTGCGTCTCACGGTATAACAAGCAGGGACTTTGTGTGCCACAAAAGTCCCAATCACAGCCGAAATCGGCTGGCTCTTTGGGGGCACAGCCCCCAATCCCCCGAAAGGAGAGATGTGTATGGGGAAAGATGTTCGTATTGCCGTCCGTGTGACGGCAAAAGAGAAAGAGAAAATTCAAGCAAAAGCTCGAAAATGCGAGCTGAGTACAACCGAATATGTGAAGCAAAGAGCGTTGGGGTACGAGCCGAGAGCGGTTCCGTCTGACGCTCTTTTTGTTTGTCTTGAAATGCTGGGCGAGCTTGCGGATAAAGCCAGTTCGCCGGAGCTAGACGAGGAAATTGGTGCGGTGCTGAAGCAGATCACAGCAGAGTTTCTGCTTCCCGGAAAGGGGTGATGCGGTATGGCGGTGACAGGCTTCTGGCCTGTGTTCAAAAATCTGAAAGCCACACTGGACTACGCCGACAATCCCGACAAGACCACCGCACCGGAATATCTGGACGAGGAGTTGTACGCTGCCCTGCGCTATGCAGAGAACGACGATAAAACCGACCGCAAGATGTTTGCCGGCGGCATCAACTGCTCGGCGCAGAACGCCTACGCCGAGATGATCGCCGTCCAGCGGCGGTTCGGTCTGCGTGGAAAGGTCGTCGGCTACCACGGCATTCAGAGTTTTAAGGAGGGTGAGGTTACACCGGAGCAAGCATTCGCCATCGGCAAGGAGACAGCACGGCGGATGTGGGGCGATCGGTATCAGGTGCTGGTCACCGTCCATCTGAACACCGACAATGTGCATTGCCATTTTGTTGTGAATCCCGTGTCCTTCAAGGACGGAGCGAAATTCAAAAACAAAATCGGTGACCACAAGGAGCTGCGTAAAATCTCCGATGAGATTTGCCGGGAGCACGAGCTGTCTGTGCTGGAAAACAGCGAATTTTACAGCAAGGGCAAGAAAAAGGAATATTGGGTTCACAAGGCCGGCAAGAAAACGCATCGGGACTATCTGCGTGAGGATGTGGAATACTGCCTGTCCTTTGCGACCAGCCCAAGAGAATTTGAAAATCAGCTCTATGCGCTCGGATACACCCTTGATCCTGTGCGCTTTTCAGTCAAGGCAAAGCATTGGGAACGAGCCGTGCGGCTGGATAACATCGGCTTTTCCAAAGATCGCGTCAACGCACAGTTACGACAGAACGCCGAAAACCGCTACCGCCTGTTCACTTTGGAGTACCGACCGCCGTACAAGCCGAAGAAATTTCCGTTGGAGGACGAGCTGCGAAAGCTGGGGTTCTCCATTGAACACAGTTATGACACTGCAACCATTTTGGTGGATGCGGTGTTTTATCTTGTCATAACGGCGATTCAAACTGTAGCCGAGCTTGCCGATGTAATGCTGCTGTCGCCGGATCTGCGGGCGGCTGAAAAGGATTTGAAAGAGTTGATTGGTGACTATCACTTTTTGCAAGAGCACGACATTCATACGGTTGCCGACCTCCAAGAGAATATTGAGCAATCCAAGTCTGAACTTTCCACTTTGGAGCGTGAGCGCAGCAATATTAGCAACCGCATACGCCGCCCCAAGTCGCCGGAGGAACAGGCGCAAAACAAAGAGGGCCGCAAGGCGGTATCCAAGCAGATGAAGCCTGTAAGGGAGCGTCTGCGCCGTGCGGAGCGGATTTTAGAGAAATCCCCGCACCTGTATGAACTGTTAAAGCAAGAGCACGAGTTGGAGAAAAAAGCCCGTGCGAGATACAAGGAAAGAGGTAGATAAAATGAAAAATACGATGAAAAAGCCGGTGGCAATTCCGGTAGAAAAATTGCGTCCCTTTGCCGGACACCCGTTCAAGGTCAAGGACGATGACGAGATGAACACGCTGATCGAAAGCATACAGACGCAAGGCGTTCTCTCGCCGCTGATCGTCCGACCAATAGAAAATACAGATGAATATGAGGTCATAAGCGGCCACCGCCGCTTACACGCAGCACAAAAGGCAGGGATCACCGAGGTCCCTGCCTTGATTTATGCCCTCGACCGGGATGCTGCCGCCATTGCGGTGGTGGACAGCAACCTCCACCGGGAGCATATATTACCCAGCGAAAAAGCATTTGCGTATAAACTCAAATATGAGGCGTTGAAACACCAAGGAACTTCGTGCCAACTTGGCACGAAGTCACGCACCGATGAGCAAATCGCAGAAAATGCCAATGAAAGCGCACGGCAAGTGCAAAGGTATATCCGCCTAACCTACCTTATCCCCGAACTGCTTGACCTGATGGATGAGGGCAAAATTGCGCTTATGGTCGGCGAGTCCTTGTCCTATCTCGGCGACAAAGAACAATATGCCGTCTTGGAGCAATGTGAAATAAACGATTGCACACCGTCCTATGCACAAGCTGTTGGAATGAAAAAGAGATATCAGGATGGAAATCTCACGGCTGATGATATTAGCGAAATTCTCTCCCGTGAAAAAGCAAATCAGAGGGAAATGATTAAAATTCCAACCGAAAAACTACGAAAATACGCACCAAACGCCGATGCGAAACAGCTTGAGGATTTTATCCTCAAAGCCTGTGACCATTACCGCAAGTATCTCATCCGTCAGCGTAATCGGGACGAAAGGTAAGGTGAGAATATGGAAAACAAAACCAATGGAATCATTTTTAATCCGAATCTGATTTGGCTGCCTACGCCGCCGCAAATGGAAAACTCCGAGGATTTTGCGCACATTGACGCTTTCCTCCCGGGCAGCACCGGAGAGCGTATCGAGGACGGGAAATTACAGCGTTACGGCATCGGCGATTTCACAACAAAAATCGGCGGTACAGTTTATGAGGTAGCCACCCATTTCAGCGAAGACGGGAGGCAGAGCGTATTACAGCAGTTCCGTGACCTGCTGCTCACGCAAAATCTAATATAACCGCATAATCGAAAAAGACAATCGGACATAGTAAAATACACTTGCCTTTGCTATGCCCGGTTGTCGGAAAGGAGCATTTTACTATGGCAACAGCAAATAAAAACAAAGGGCAAAACGAAGAACTCATTACGGCACTGTACTGCCGTCTGTCTGTGGATGACGATAACAAGGATATGGAGTCAAACTCCATTACGAATCAGAAGCAGATTCTCTCGGACTTCGCCCATCGGGAAGGCTATCGAAATACGCAATTCTTTGTAGATGACGGCGTATCCGGTACTACCTTCCAGCGGGAAGGCTTTCAACAGATGCAGAAAATGGTAGAGGCCGGCTTGATTGGTACGATTATTGTGAAAGATTATTGTGCGATAATAGGACTAAATCAGAAAGACCTTGAAAATCAAGGCA
>OMCF01000059.1_pt1 | contig 55685 bp, 43 predicted proteins | sample 1673791 | NCBI WGS metagenome assembly OMCF01 (sample SAMEA103958127, study PRJEB25191) | human gut metagenome | biome: human-associated habitat [ENVO:00009003]; feature: intestine environment [ENVO:2100002]; material: feces | place: Germany | collected 2013/2015
TCTCATCCCCGGAGGTGATGTTCTGTGCTGTTCCGCAAGGTTTTCAAGGACCGATGTTGCCCGCCTCTCAGGGCCGGGCCGAACCTCCCTCTCGGGAAGTGCTTTGCTATTTAATCACCTTTGAGAAAACATGTCAAGCGAAATTTTCGATTTGTATGTTGCAAGCGTTTTCACATTTTCAAAATGGGTAAAAAACTAAATATATTGAGTTTTTTATTCTTAACTCTATTTTAAAACAAAAACATCGGCTTTCAAGCCGATGTATGTTTTACAAAAAGTGGTCTTATTCTATCTCATCAACCCTTCTTTGATGTCTATCACCAAGTTCTTCTGCATCCATATATATTTGAACAAAGCGAGCCATTTGCTCTCCAGTGAAAAACTTCGCACCGAATGTAATGACGTTAGCATGATTATGTTCTTTAACTAAATGAGCAGTGTCATCATTATATATTAATCCAGCTCTAATTCCTTTAACTTTGTTAGCTGCCATTTCCATTCCTTCGCCTGTATTACAGATCAGGATTCCGAATGTTGCCTTTCCTTCTTTCACATCATTAGCCACTTTTTTTGCAAAGATAGGATAATCACAAGATTCTTTTGTATCAGTTCCTTCGTCAATAACTTCTATTTCTCTTTCACGCAAATATTTTATCAAGTAAAACTTGGCGTCTACTCCACCATGGTCATTTCCGATAGAAACGATTAGTTTATTGTTCATTTATATTTGTTCCCCTTTTACTTATTATAAAAGGCTTTGTTTATTTGTTCTATAGTAATTTTTCCTTGTCTCAATACAACTGGTTTTTCTCCAGTTAATAAAACTACTGTCGAAGGAATACTATCTCCTGTAGTTCCATTAATAACTCCATCAATCTCATCACCAAATACGTTTTCTATTTCTTCTACACTCTTAGCTGGAGAAAATCCGGATTTGTTAGCCGAAGGAACTAACAATGGAACATTAACATCTAGTAAGAATTTTCTCAGTCTATCATAGCCTGGGACTCTAAATCCCAGAGTATCACCACCTAGAGTGACATAGGGAGGAATCTCAGGTCTCTTCTTAAGAATAACTGTCAATTCACCAGGCAATAAGGAATCAATTACTCTTTTTTGTCTTTCATCTACAAATGAATATTTATAAATCCAGCTTACATCTCCTACCATCATAGTAAATGGTTTAGTAGAAGGTCTTTCTTTAACCTTTATCAGTCTATCAAAAGAATCTTTCCTATCAAAACGAACTCCAAGTCCAAACACAGTCTCTGTAGGAAAGGCTATAATTCCACCATCAACTAATATCTTTTTAGGCTGCTCGTCTTCAAATTCATATAATTTCATGATTTCACCACCTTTAAAACCTAGTAGATTATAGTCATATATACAAAAAATAGAACATACTTAAGGTAGTAATTAAAGCCTAAAATACAAGTTCTTAGATTTCGTATATAATAATGATTATTGTACGAGGTGATAAAGAAATGAAGAAAATACTGAAGAACTTACAAATCACATTAACACTTTCCTGTCTATTCGGCTTTCTTTGCGTGATTGCATGGTCTTTATGCTTATATCTAGTTCCAAGTTTTAAATACTATGACATCATCGCCATAGTATTTATGGTACTTTTCATTTCTTTCTATACAATTCTTATCAGTTCATACACTATAAAAATTTCATCAAGAAAAAATAAAACTGATCTTTCTGTATCTGAAATCTTAGATAGCGATGTTTTGGAATGTTACAAATTCGGTCAAATAGGAACTATCATATTCGATGAAGAAAAGAAAATAATTTGGGAAAACGATTATTTACAAAATATAGGTATAAATCTAGTTGAACATCCTATAAAAGAAATATCAGAAGAATTAGAGAAAATAATCGATGATGAAAACGATAGTGTAACGACACAAGTTCAATATGAGAACAAAACTTTCTTAATTAAACTTATAAAAGAGGCTCGTCTATTCATCCTCAAAAATATTACTGAGTCCGAAAGTGAAAGAAAAATTTTCTCCGAAGAAGCCCTGGTTATCGGTCATTTACAAATAGATAACTACTCTGATTTATCTACCTCTATGAAGGAAACCGACTTCACAATTAAAGTTAGTGAACTCCAAAGAGAATTGATCAATTTTGCGGGAAATTATCGCTTCTATATATCAATGATTAAAAGTGATACATATTTCTTATTAGGTAGTCGAAAAGATTTTGATAGAATGCAAGCTGATAATTTCAATATTGTCGACCATATCAGGAATAGTTTCGGTGGATTCACAATATCAATCGGTTTAGCTTATGGATATCCTGGAATTCCTGTCATGGCTCAGGAATCTAGAGAAGCTTTGGATGTCGCTCTATCGAGAGGTGGTGACCAAGTAGTCGTTTCACCTTGCAATCAAAACCTTCAATACTTTGGAGGACAGAGCGAGTCCAAGAGTTCTGGAAACAGAACACAGCTAAGAACACGTGCAAAATCGTTAGCGACAACAATAAGAAATGCATCTAATGTTTTGATTTGTGGACATTATAATGCCGATTTTGATGCCATCGGATCTTGTATAGGTGTATATAGAATTTGTAAAACATTAAAAATTCCGGCAAAGATTTTGTATGATTCAGCAAACGTAGAAAGCAGCTGCAAGCATGCTTTCTCCAAAATCTATTCTTCTGGTCAAATTGGAATGATGACAGTAAACTACAACGAAGCAATGACTTTAATAAAACCAGACACTTTACTCATTTGCGTCGATGTAAATGAACCATCTAGAATGATATTCCCTAACTTTATAGATGATGATAATAATATGAATGTCGGTGTCATAGATCATCATAGACGCGGCTCATCACAATTCAAAAATGTCGTTTTCAACGGTTCTGACTCTAGTGCTTCATCCGCTTGTGAACTAGTCGCCGAATACATATCGATGTCTGATTATAAGATTGAACTATCTAAAGAAGAGGCTACATTCATGTTGGCTGGAACAATGCTCGATACTAACTACTTTAGAAATAAAGTCAGTGAAGGTACTTTCGATGCAATGATTGTCTTAAAGAGATTTGGAGCTGACTCTTTAATGGCCGATGACTTCTTAAAAGAAGATTATGAGCGTTACACGATGAAGACTAAATTCCTCAACAATATGGAGACTCCTTTTACAGGAATAATCGTTACCAAAGATCCCGACGAAAACGAATTGGTCGACCAATCAGTATTGGCTATGGTCTCCCAGGAATGTATGACCATCGCAGGTATAGATGCTGCTTTCAGTATCGGAAGAATTTCTCAAACCGAAGTAGGAATATCAGCTAGATCAAGCGACCAGTTCAATGTTCAGTTTATAATGGAGAAGATGGGTGGTGGTGGACACCATTCAGCAGCTGCCGCTAGTATTTCATCTACTTCTCCTACTGAAGTAGCGGATGACTTATATAACAAGTTAAATGATTATATTTCTTTAGCAAAAGACAGCAAAAACAATAAAAATACTCAGACTTTAATAGATTTGAAGCCTGTAGGAGGTAAATAGTTATGAAATTGATTATGAAAAAAGATTTAAAAGGTGTTGGAAAAGCTGGTCAAGTTGTCGAAGTTTCTGATGGATATGGTGCTAACTTCATCATTCCTAGAGGCTTTGGTGTTCTTTATACTCCTGAGTCAGTAAAAGAAAGAGAAGAAGAATTAGCGAGATTAAAAGCAATTGATGATGCAAATCGTGCCAAAGCTAATGAAAACGCCAAAAAACTTGAAGGAATTGTTTTTGAATTCGTTGCTCCAGTTGGCAATGGTGGAAGAATGATAGGAACCGTCTCAATTAAAGAATTGAAAAAAGCTTTGAAAGAAAAGCTAGAAATTGATGTCGACAAGGATGATTTTCCAGAGCACAATATCGTAAATTCCTTTGGAATGTCGCATGTAAAGATCAATCTATATAAGGGAATTTATGGCATCATGAATGTCAAAGTAAATCCTAAGCCTAGCAAATAATTATTAAAAGTCACTTTTAGAAAGGAGGAGCTAAATGTCAGAGGAAAAAATATTGGCCAGCGAGACTTCGGTTTTGGCCTTAGCTCTTTTGGATGAGGATTGTTTCTACCAAACTATATCAACATTAAAAATAGATGATTTCCAAGATCAGAGAAACAAATTGATTTTTGAAGCTATGAACGAATGTTATGAAGCTAGCAACACAAGACCCAACCCATCCGTTTTAGCTGATAAATTGAAAGTGTCAAATAAACTTGATTTAGCTGGTGGCACTGATTATTTGTCAAACATAATAACCAACGTTCCTCCTTATTCTGATTTAAGCGAATATATTAAGCAGATCAAACAAACTTCTTCATTAGTGAAAATGAAAGAAGTTTTAGAGAAGAATTTAAGCCAAGCCAACAAAGGAGTAGGAAACATTCCTGACTTCTTGGATGGAGTCCAAAAATCAGTCAATGATGTTATGCAAGCGCAAAACGATGGTGGCTTTAAAACACCCGAGCAAGTTTTGAGTAGCTACTTAGGCAAATTGGATGAAAGAATAGAAGAAAGAAGAAAAACTGGAAAGAATAGTTTTCTCACCGGAATTTCTTCCGGATATTCAGAGTTGGACGACTATACAAGAGGTTTTCAAAAAGGAGAATTAGTCATTATCGGTGCTCGTCCTTCGGTCGGTAAAACAGCTTTTGCAATCAACATTGCAACAAATATCGCTCATAAAAAAATACCTGTCGCTTTCTTTTCTCTAGAAATGACAGCAGAACAAATCATGGGACGTCTCTTGACGAATAGAGCTGGAATAGATTTAAAAACGATAGAATCTTTAAACTATACTAAAACACGTGATAACAGAGGTGGATTTATACTTACTCCAGATAAAAGTGTAACTGCCGGAAGCACGAATATAAGAGATTTGTCTAACTTCCAAAATGCAGTCAATAGTTTAGCTAAAGATCCTTTGTTTATCAACGATAATCCAGGTACAAATGTTAGAGCGATTCAAGGTGAGGTTAGAAAACTGCAAACTTCTCACCCTGACTTAGGATTGGTTATAATCGATTATTTAGGATTGATACAATCTGCTTCAGCTAAAACTAACAGCAGTGATAACAGACAAAATCAAGTGTCTGATATTTCAAGAGCTCTGAAGGCAATGGCTAGAGATCTAAAACTTCCTGTCATCGCTTTGTCACAATTGTCGAGAACAGTAGAATCTAGAAAAGACGATCACAAGCCTGTGATGTCAGATTTACGTGATTCAGGAAGTATCGAACAAGACGCTGATAAAATTATGATGCTTTATCGTCCTGATTATTATCACGACAACGATAATAAAGAAAATCAAGAAGAGCAACAAGATCAGCCCAACAACGATGATGATGCAATTTCGAATGTCACAGTCATCCTAGCAAAAAACAGAAACGGAAAAGTTGGAGAAATTCAATTCACATTCCAAAAGAATGTCTGTCATTTCAATGCCATCGATACAACTCAAACCGCCAGTTTAGATAATGAAGAGCCTCCATTGGAAGAGATGTAAAAAGCAGGATTTAAAATTTAAATATGAAATTTATAAATGTTGGATCAGGATCAAAGGGAAACTCTACTTTAATCTACAGCAAAAACACTACTATCTTGGTAGATTGTGGTGTCACTAAAAAAAGAGTTGTCGATTGTCTAAAATCAATTTCAAGAAGCTTTGAGTCTATCGATGCTATTTTTATAACACATAGACATTCTGATCATGCGGCTCATCTTTCTAGCTATGATTGTTTTGCCTCAACAACTTATTCTGGTGATGAGGGCATCATCGCTCAACAATACAAAAAAACAAATGTATTGAATCCTTTTCAAGAGATTGAAATAGGGGATTTTATTATACGAGCCTTACCCACTTCTCATGATGCACCAGATTCTATGGGATATCTATTTAAAGAAATAGATAATAATGAAACTTTACTGTATATGACTGATACAGGATTTATTCCCGAGAAAGATTTAAATTATATGAAAAACTGTGATTTTTATCTCATCGAATCTAACCATGATCCTAGAATGCTTATGAATTCTACTAGATCAAATTATTTAAAGATGAGAATAATAGGAGACCACGGTCATCTTTCAAACGAGCAATGCTCTCATTATTTATCTATGATAATCGGAGATAAGACTAAAGAAATCGATTTTGCTCATTTAAGCGAAGAGTGCAATACTCCTAAATTAGCCATCAATGTTTTTCATGACGTCATGAGAATACAGTGCGGTGAAGTGCCATCTAACATCACCATAAAAACATTTAATCAAAAAGAACCTACAAGCGGTGGTGATTCAGCTTTATGACTCTAAATTTTTTTCTAGTCGGTAAATCACATGCATCTCATTTCGAAGAAGCTTATGATTATTACAAAAAAAGACTTTTAAAATACGCTAAAGTAAACATAATCGCATTGAAAGAATCAAAGCTACCAGACAAGCCTTCCCAATCACAAATAGACAAAGCATTAGAAGAAGAATCAAAAACAATTTTAAATTCAATTCCTAAAGGATCTTTCTTGATATTAATGGATTTACAAGGAAAAGAATTGGATTCTTTTGAATTCAGTGAGAAATTCAAAGAGATTAGTCAAAGCAATGTCTCAATCAGTTTTGTCATAGGTAGTTCATACGGATTATCCGACAACGTCAGAAAAAAAGCCGGTTTTCTTTGGAAACTCTCGCCTTTGACTTTCACACACCCTTTAGCCTTAGAAATAACCTTAGAGCAAGTGTATAGATCGTTGAAAATCATCAACGGTGAAACATATCAAAAATAGCTAAACCTTTGCATGAAGTAATTCCAAGTAATGAATCACTTCATCTTTAGTCGGATGATGTCCGTTCAAAGCTTTCGATGTTCCACAAGCAATAGCAATATCTAGTGCTTTATCGAAATCATTGTATAATTTCCAGCCACAAATGAATCCTGCTAAAAGAGCATCTCCAGCACCATAAGTTGAAATTGCTTTTTCAGAAAGAGTCTTTTTCTTATAAACTTTTCCATTAGAATCTACCATTATCACTCCATTTATTCCTCTGGATACTATGATATTATTAGCACCTTTTTTCTTTAAGATTTCAATTCCTTCCAAGATTTGTTTTTCATTATCCATCGGCTTTCCAATTATCGCTGACAATTCACGCATGTTAGGCTTAATAAGAAAAGGATGATATTTCAAACAATCCAATAAAGCTTGACCAGATGTATCGATGATTAAGTCGATGTTCTTTTCACTTAAATAAGCTAAAATTTCTTTATAAGTCGATTCTTCAAATCCGGGTGGAACCAATCCATCCATTACTACCGTATCACCTTCTTTAATATCTTCCAAAGTGTATTTAAATTCTTCAATCTTGTCTGAAGTCAATACAGGTCCTATTCCATTTACTTGAGTTTCACTTTTATCTTCGTCACATAAAATCTTGAAATTGATTCTGGATGATCCTGGAACCATTACAAAATTATTTTCTATATGCTCCCCATTCAAACTATCGATTATGTATTCCCCAACAAATCCACCTATAAATCCTAAAGCTATTGATTCAACGCCCAATCTCTTGAGAATAATTGAAACGTTTATTCCTTTTCCACCAGGTTCCATAGAATCAGAATAACCTCTATTAAAAGATCCCTTTTTCAAAGTTTTAACTCTTTGAATGTAATCTATTGCTGGTGCTAACGTTATTGTATAAACCATATAAATAACCTCTTTAGAATAATTTTATATGTTTTTTACCTATATATCCACAATAAATTGTATACGTGTTCTAGCAATTTAAAATTTTTCTAGTTGATTTCTTTGTATTTTACTTTAAATTATTGAGTAAAAATTAGAATTGATTTATATTCTTTATTTGTGCGGGGAATAGCACAGTTGGTAGGGCACTTGGTTCGGGACCAAGAGGTCACGAGTTCGAATCTCGTTTCTCCGACCATTGAGTAAAAATGACTTGATACAATTGTTATCAAGTCTTTTTTTATGCAATTTATACAAAAAACAGTGCTTTAGCCCACATTTTGCCCTTTTTAGGCCTTTTGTGGGCTTTCTCTTTTACTATCGGATTAGTTTCAATGCTAGAAAAGAAGCGAAAACACGGCCCAATCACAGGCCTGGCGCTCGATCTCACACGATTACTAAGATAGGGGTACCAATTTTTACACAATTACTATTTATTGATGTTATAAGAAAGCTAAATTTCAATTTATTTGTGATATTAAGCGGTATTGTTAATATTTAATTTTTATGATACAATTAAAAAAAGTGAAAGTGTATGAGGTGTAAAAAATGAAAAAAAATGTTTTTTGTATTTTATTTCTTTTAATAATATGTTTATTTAGTTGTAAGTCTACTAATGAAGAACAAGTAACGATGAAATTTATACAACATTCATATATTATGCATTCAAATGATAATAGTGGATATTATTTCAAAAACGATCAACTTGCTATTACTGAAATAAACTATGAAAAGGGGTTTAATTTGAACAAAATAGAAATTAATAATTTGTATAAAAAAATTAATTATACCGTTCCAAAATTAGTAGGAGACGGATATTGGAGTTTTACTTTTTTTACTACAAGCTTTGATGAATCTACAGGTTATTCTAATAATTATTTAGATGAACAAGTTTTAAATGAGAATTTAACTATTCACTTTGCAATTTATGGTTAGAAGGAGGCAAAAAGTCATGAAACGAAAATTATTATTCCTATCTTTTCTTTTAATTTTATTGTTCGGTTTTTGCAATATTACATATGGTAACAATGAAACTGAAAATCACTTACTTACTTTGAGAGAAGTTGGTGTTACCGATGATTTTAATACGGGAATCTTTCATCAAACTCAGCCAGATTTTAATGAACAAATTAATGAAACATATAGTTCCGATAATTCAAGAAAAGTAAGTTTGAAAAGACAAAATGTATCACCTACAAATCCTTTTATTGGTGATACTTATGTTGCAAATAAGTCTTTTTTAACAGCCTATTATTCACATTTGAATCAAAATATGCCTAATAACTCACTTGGTATTTGTGGATATACTGGAATTTCTATGTTTTTTTCATACTATGACTCATATTGGAACGATTCGTTTATTCCAGAACAATATGAGTCTGATGTTGCAAAAATAAGATCTTCTCAATTATACGCATCATTTAGTGGTTCATATGAATCACCTGGTGTTAGAAACTTGAAAATGAACGAAACTATAAGCTCTTTAAAAAATAAAATAAAGCAGTCAGGAATTACCGATGAAAATTCAACATTATTTAAAGAAGCTCTTGATAAAGCAATAATGAGTGAAGTATATAAACAAATTGATGACGGCTCTTTCTTGGGTAAATTGTTTGAAATTGCAATTGCGAATGGGTCTATTAAGCCTCATTTTATTGAAAACGAATATCATGTTGCGAATAAAGAGTATGTTAGTGGTATAGGCGTTAGTAATGAAATAATGAATAGTGTCATTTCAGACTATATAACTAATAATTCTAGTTTAAATGGTAAAGTTAGTATTATAACGTCAAAGTTGAATAACAATTCAAATTATGAAAAGCAACGTGTTCGTTCTGAAATTGTTAAATTAGTAAAGTCGGGTCGCCCAGTTTTGATGGGTGGAAATGGATATACCGATGCCAATGGAAATGGTAAACAAGATATATACCCAAATCTTTCAGATGGGACAAGTGATCCAAGAAACGAAGGATCTTTCGGTCACGTAGTTATTGCATATGATTATGATGAAGAAAAAGATATTTTATATGGCAATATGGGATGGTCTAGTAGATATTATTCACATTATAATTTAGATGAATATTTTAATATTCAAATGTCTGATTATTGGACTTTAAACATATCTTCAGAGCTGCCTAGAAATAGAACGAACAACTATATATACACCGATAAAGCATCTTTTTACTCACCTGGCTTAAACAAAATGTTCAATATAATTAGTCCTCAAGATTATGGTTTTGAAGATGCTTATTATAATGAAAAAGTAGAAAAAGAAATATCTCTACCTAATACAAATGAAGAAATTATTACTAATCGTTATAGATGTGGTTTTATTCAAGGAGAATCTATTAATATTTCTACAAAAAAAGTTAGTCCTGGTTATGCGTATTTAGAATATACATTTGATAAACCAATAAGTAAAATTGAAGTTGATTTATCTTGGTGGAGTTCTAACGAGAAAGTAAATTATTTGAATTCAAATTATCGCATTGAGTATTTAATGGATGATGGTATATATTTTACTTCACTTGATTTATGGTCAGCAAATTTGTCAACAAATCGAAAGTATCCAACAAAAATAATTGTTTCATTTCCTAGTGGCGTTAAAACATTTAGATTTTATGGGTTAACAAATAGCCCTGTTAATGATCGTAACAAAGGACGTCTTGCAATATTTGATTTAGTGGTTGAGTATTAATTGATACATTGATTATACAAATTACAGAATGAAATTGAGCAGCTTAAAGTTGCTCTTTTTCTTTACCTAAAACTTGATAATAACTTTTAGAGTGATTTATATAAGTGCCATTTAAAAAGATATTACAAAGGCCTGAAAAGTTTGCAAATGACAACTGCGCATTGATTGATGAACATGCGAAGCACATCATTGAATATACTAGACTTAACGAAATCGGTAAGAACGAAAATGCTTTTGCTGATAATGAATTTCTAAGGGAAGTATTTAAAGAAGAGGCAGTCAACTAATCTAAGCTTTGCGGTAAAAGCTCCTACTAAAATGTGAGAGTTTTTACTGTTAAATAGGGTTGAAGAATAAGCAACCTTTTTCTTATTAATAAAAGCAGCAAAATCATCAGTTTGCCGCTTTTTAACTAAAGTATCTTTGTTCAGGAGATATTTCAAAAACATATTTTATTGTTCTTTCTTCGACCTGGATTTAAATGAGATGGCTAAAGTAGACAAAAAATTAAAAGAATGCATGTAAATGCATTTGAGCAAAATAAAAATTCAACAAACATAGCTTGTTGAAAAGACTTTTTTTCCATAACTAAAAAGAGGCTGCCTACGAACCCATACTTCTATGGGTTTTATAGCAGCCCCATTTAATTAATGATTTGGATTGATTAAATTATTGCTCCATTACCATATCTCTTCAAATCCTGAGCTTCTAACTTGTTTTTGAAGACATAATAATAAATAGCAATTCCGCAAGGAATAACAGCTAATAACCAAGCTGCCGGATGTGCTAAACACACAGATATATAAGCCCATCCATAATGATTAGAAGTAAATGATCCAATACCAGGAACATCGAATGTCATTCCATTTCCATTTACAATAAGAGGAATTAAATAAACTACTCCAACACGAGCAACCAATTCAAGACAGCCAGAAATAAAAGGAAACATGCTCTTGCCTAATCCTTGCACAGAACTTCTGACAATGAACAGCAAACAAAGGAGAAAAGAAGTAGGAGCTATAAAGAAGAAATATAATTGTGAATACTGAATGACAGCTGGAGTAATATAGGAAGGATTCAAGAATAAATATAAGACCCCACCATTAATACTAGATAGCAATTCAACACTAGCAACTACAACAGTTATAATTCCACCTATAGCAAAACTCTGTAAAAGACCTGTTTTTATACGTTGATAATTTCTTGCACCCCTATTTTGAGAGCAGAACGAAAGCATTGTAGCACCCAATGCATCCATAGTTGTTTCCAATGCAGTTTCAAATTTGTTAGATGGTCCGAACGCTGTTTGAGCTAAGTTATAAGATAACTTATCCGACCCACCAATTGTAACTTCTTTAATAGGTTCTAGATCAATTCCATTCCAATTAAAGTAAGAACCGTTAGCACTATGGTAATACATAGCAAATGTGTCGAAGTCAACAATATCAGCTTGTAATATAATCAAACCTATAGCTAAGATTGAGAATTGGAAAGCTAAAGGAAGTCCTAATTTTAAATGTTCCCAGCAGAATGACCAAGACAATTTAAAATCCTCTTTCTTAGGTCTTAAGAATTTATATTTAATCAAAGCATAAATAATACATCCAGCTGCTGAAACAAACTGAGAAATATTAACAGACATAGCTGCTCCAAATATTCCACCTGCACCAGACAATCCAGATTCAGCCATTCCAAATTCAGGTAATGAATTAGGGATTCCAGCGATGAATAAAAAATCCAAACCAACGGATAACAATGTAGACCCGGCTAAGAACAAGAACGGTGTTAAAGAATCACCGATTGATCTTAAGAATGCGCATATCAAATTGTAAAAAATTTGAGTGAATAACCCCGAATAAATAGTCGTTATAAAGACCTTTGCTGATTCATATGTATATCCACTGGTAAGTCCCAAAACTCTCAATAGCGGATCGACACAAGGAACTGCAATCGCAGTTAAAACTATAGAAACTATCAAAGCTAAAATCATCTGTGTCCAGAACGATTTCCTAAGACCATCTAGATCGTTTTCACCTTTTTTACCCGCTGATACAACTGAGAATCCAGCAGTACAGCCAAAGGCAAACTGCAAAATCAAAAAGACTAACGAATTAGTATTGTCGACACCAGTAACAAACTGATCGGCAACATACTGACCCAACACCATCTCATCGATCAAGGTGTAAAGCTGTTGAAACAAATAGGATAGAACAACAGGAATCCAGAAAATTAAAATGACCTTCCAAGGCTTTCCTTGTGTAAGATCGACAGGTTTAAAGATTCCTTTAATTTTGTTAGTTATGGACATAACCGATTAGCTCTATAAAGAGTACCTCTATAAATATCGCGCATAACTTTAATCTTCTAAAAATAAAAAATCAACTACTTAAAAGTAAGCTAAAGTAAGAAAGGCGTTTCAAATAAATGGCACAAAAAAACTGGGATTTTCTCCCAGTTTAATATAGCTATTGCTTCGCCTAAGGGTGTCAGGCTGCCTTTACAGCCAAACCCCGGGTATCACCAATTTGGTGGACCGAACAGGATTCGAACCTGTAACGACCCGGTTATGGGCCGGGGACTCTAACCATTGAGCTATCGGTCCATCGCCACACAGACAAAGTCTTATCAACCTACTTGGTGGCAGTGGGGGGGATCGAACCCTCGACGTACCGGGTATGAGCCGGCTGCTCTACCAACTGAGCTACACTGCCAAATTTGGTGGAGCTGACGGGGATCGGACCCGCGACCTCCTCCATGCCATGGAGGCGCTCTCCCAGCTGAGCTACAGCCCCAAATTTTGCTATCCTCAAAGACAGCTTGTATATATTAGACCTAGGAAACCATTATGTCAACTAGTATTTTAAGAAATAGATTAGTTTTGATTATTAGGCTTAGATTTTTATAATTGACAGCAGTAGTTTACAATCAGCAAAATGTTTTGCTTGTCAGAATCACTGAAAAATGATGATATAAAAAACTCCCAAATCGGGAGCATCATTTCTAATAAACTCTTATTTTTCAATCTTCTTATTAGATTTATAAATATACCCATCAGTTGCTGCTGATTTTAATTTACCAGTGTAAAATCGGTGAAATTTTCAAATTAGTTTTTTGTAGAGTTTTCTCTATCTATTTCTTCCAATAAAGACTTAAATACGGCAGTCAAAACCTTGATTGATAAGTTTTTTTGCTCATCATCGTTATTGACTATTACATCAGCATAATTAGAAGTTGGGCCGACAACTTCCTCGAACATAGGTCTAACAGTAGAGAAGAACTGAGTGACAATAGAATCAAAGCTACGTCCTCTGGCTTTCTGGTCTCTTTCAATACGTCTTAAGAACCTTCTTTCTCTAGATGCATTGACGAATATGTTCAAGTCTGAAAGAGCTCTAATTTTTTTATTGACCAAAGCCATAATTCCTTCACAAACAACTAAATCCTTTGGAACAATAGTTTCAAACTTTCCGGATCTATTATGCTGTGTAAAATCATATATTGGCTTCTCAATAGATTTTCCATTCTTTAAATCGATTAACTGAGACTCCATCAATTTCCAATCGAAAGCCTTAGGATGATCGTAATTGACCTTCATTCTTTCTTCCATAGAGATATTAGATTGATCTTTATAGTAATCATCTAATGAAAGATGAGTAATCCTAGATGAATCTAAATTCTTGATAACTGACTCTGTAACATATGTCTTTCCAGACGCACTACCACCACCTACCAATATTATTTTGGGCATAAATTACCCCTTTCCTTGACACGTATTTTATCAAATATTAGTATAAATGATTAGTACTAAAGCAGTATCATTATTTTGATAAAGATACTAAAAAGGAGAAAATATGGAAATACACGAAGGTTATATTCCTTTTATGGGATACAAGACATACTACAGAACTGTCGGAAAATGTGAAGGCAATAAGAAGCCTTTAATTTTATTACATGGTGGACCCGGTTCAACTCATAACACATTAGAAGTCTTAGACTGCCTTGCAAACGATGGAAGGATGCTAATTTATTACGATCAATTAGGATGCGGTTTATCATCTATCGAAGGAAGCCATAAAGAATTATGGAACAAAGAGACATGGGTGAAAGAATTGGATAACTTGAGAGAATATCTACATTTAGATGAAGTCCATCTCTTAGGTCATTCTTGGGGTGGAATGCTCGAAATAACCTACATATCAGATACGGATCATAAAGGAGTTAAATCCGTAGTATTGTCTTCAACATTGCCATCTTCATCTCTTTGGGCTAAAGAACAGCATAGATTAATCAAATTTATGCCTTTAGAAGATCAAAAAGCAATAGAAGAAGCTGAGAGAACAAATACTTGGACTAGCCCTGAATATATAAAGGCAAATGAAGATTTTATGCATATGTTCGTCAACAACATAAAATACACAGAAGAGTCTCCAGAATGTTTGAGAAGACCTAAAGTTTTTGGAAGAGAAGCATACGAAACTGCTTGGGGTCCCAATGAGTTTTGTCCTTTAGGGAACTTAAAAGATTGGGAATATCTGGATAAAATGAAATCTTGGGATATTCCAACATTGATAACCGATGGCGGAGAGGATGAATCAACTCCTTTTATCAATATGCAAATGCATAATGCAGTAAAAGGATCCAAATGGGTGATATTCCAATATTCAAAACACATGTCTTATACACAAGAACATGAAAAATATGTGAATTTGGTAAAAGAATTCTTAAACCAACACGATTAACAATTTTTATTTAAAATATTAAAAATGGAAATAAAAATGATCTTCGCTTATTGAAGATCATTTTTACTTTATTCAGATTTCTTCTTATAAAGTTCTATATTGTCCATAGCCACAACTTTAGAGGAGAATTCACCAGGCTTAACACCTTTCAAAACATTTCTCATCACATCACATTTAGCATCTGTATCATCGGCGACATGAACTAAAAAAGCTTCAGGTGTCTTCGGAACAATAGGTGAACCATATTCGGGAATTCCGTGATGAGACAAGATGATGTGAGTTAGCAAGTCTGTCTTTTCTTGGTCAATTTTCAACTCTCTGCATTTAGCATTTACTATCATTGCACCTATTTGAATATGACTTTCCAATTTTCCTATTCTTGTATAGTAAGTTCCTATAGGTCCATTGAACTCCTCGACCTTTCCAATATCATGCATCAAAGTACCTGCGATGATATAATCCATATCGAAGACTTCAGGATATAAGCTTGCTATAGCGTAGCCTATCTTGCAAACTGATAACGAGTGATACAAAAGTCCGCCTTCATAAGCTTGATGAATACTTTTAGCAGCGGGATAAGAAATATAAGCATCCCAATGATCCTTCAACACGCCTTGAATAACAGCTTTGATTTCAGGGTCTTTAATCTTCTCGATAAATCCGTTAACTTGAGCTACCATGTCTTCAGTCTTATAAGGAGCGGTTTGAACAAACTCAGATCTATCGATCAAATCTTGATTCAATTGATAGACCTTAGCAACCTTCAATTGAGGTTTACCTTTATATTTCAAAACATTTCCTTGAACACCGACGACATCACCAGGAATCAAGATAGAGAAATCACTATCTTGAACATCCCATTTCTTTGCATCTAATGTTCCACTGTTGTCCTGGAAAACTATATTTAAATAAGGCTTTCCACTTCCAGCTATTCCCTTTTCGCATGATTTCACCATGAAGTTGCTATCAATAGCACCTTCAAAATCCATTAAATCTTTAATCAAAGTACAAGTCCTCCTCTTTAATTACATCTAATATTTCATCTCTAGAAAAACCTTTATAAAGCAAAGATCGATATAATTTCTGCTCTTTTTTCCTAGGTTCAATCTTTAACCGCTTTATTTTATCATAAGAAGATAAAACTGCTTTTCTAAGTGCATCTTTTTGTCTGGAATCAGATGAGAAATATCCATTTTCCATCATCAGTTTTGATAAAAGAGATTCACTTTGTCCTTCATCATATCCTTTTGTATAAAGTAAATATTTAAGCCTATCCTTTAATTTAACGTATGAATCAGATGAATGTTTTCTGATTTCGTCATTCAATATTCTAATAATTGCTTCATCATCGATTTCAATCTTGTCGAGAGTATTATCAATAATAGCTGAATCCAACCTATTGTTTTTTAAATCTTTATAGATGTATTCTCTAGAAAAGCCTTTAAGTTTCAATGATTCCACCCTATCTTGAGCATATAAAGAAAAATCTATATATCCTTCTGTAACCATCTTTTGAATCAACAAACTGCTGTCGACATAACTCATCTTTTTTACATCGATCAATTTGTTTTGTAATTCCTTAGGTGAATACAGCCTTCTAGAAAGTAATGAATTGATATAGTCCCTACCAATCTTCTCATCAGTTGTCTTAACAAGACTATCAAATCCAGTTTTAGTCAAAGTCTTGCCTGGATATAGAAACATAGAAAGATAGGCATCTTCACTTATTTTTACCTTCTTTCCATCAGTAAATTCTATGATAACTTTTCCGTTCTTCTCTTGAACAAGAGTTTTTATAGTCAGTTCACCAGTTGTTTCTTCTCGCTTTTTTGTAGACATACTCGACACTCCTTCCAAAAGCTTCCAATGAGTTCAACTCTTTATTCTTCTTAAATCCAGCATCTTTTATCGATTGAATTTCTTCTTTAGACATTGAGTTGATCAAATCCACTTTTTCTATAAATGTGTCTTCGTTTTGATAAAAGAAACCAGTTTTACCATCGATAATTAATGGTTTGAAGTTCAAATCTTCTCTAACTAAGACTAAGCTTTTGACAGACATTGCTTCAGCGACTGTCAATCCTTGAGTCTCAGTCAACGAACTAGAAACTGTAATATCACAGGCGCAATAATATAAAGCCACTTTATTATGTTCTACAGCACCGACAAAAATGACATTATTGTTTAATCCTAACTTGTTAGTCAGTTTAATAAGTTCAGCTTTATATCCACCATTTCCGACAATTAACAACTTATATTTATCGCCTCTAACATCTATAAGTCTTTTCAAACAATGAAGAAGGAAATCAATTCCTTTTTCTTTTCCTAATCTACCAACAACACAAAAAGATAAGATTCCATTCAATCCATACTTGTTCCTAATTTCATCAATTTCTTTTGTATCCTTACTCTCTTCAATCAAAGGATTAAAATCAAATCCATTAGGAATGACATTGATATATCTATTGACTCCATACTGCAACAAAGCCTTCTTAGTCTTTTGGGAAGTGGTAATCATCTCATCAGGAGAACTAGCCCAGTTTTTGGAAAACATAGACATTATCTTCGTGGCAGCCTTAGTAGGAATAGGAACATACTGTTTCAAATAAAACGAATAATCAGCATACATAGTGTGATATGTATACACAAAAGGGATATCTAAAAGATTAGCAGTTATTCTTCCAAAGGTTCCTATTCCAGCTTCAGTTTGAATATGAATGATATCTAATCTTAATTTCTTTAAATACGAATAAACTTTCTTGCTAAAAACACCCGCCATTCTATATGAATAGAGTTTCTTTAAAGCCAAGCCTGGAATTCTGATGATGTGATCTTTCTCTGTAATTTCTTTTTTACCTTCAAGATTAGTCGTAATGACATAAACAGTATGTCCCATAGATGAGAGAATATCAAAAAGATTCTTAGTAGCAGTAGCTACACCGTTTATATCAGGTGGAAATGTATCAGAAAATAATCCTATTGTCATCGATATCAATTAAAGAGTTGCAATAGCCTTATCTATACGTCTTATTACTTCATCACGTCCTAATATCTTTTGAACATCGAACAAAGAAGGTGAGAGTGTTGTGGTAGTAATACAGATTCTTACAAAAGCTGCAACATCCCCAACGACACCTTTATAAGCAGATGGGTTAGCTTTATATTCTTTTCCGTTAGCAGCAAAGCCAAATGAAACAGCTAATTCCTTAACCTTGCCAAACCAAGTTTGAGTATCTCCAGATAAATCCAAAGAATTTTTATAAGCAGTCAAAACATCTTTAATTAATTGGTGATCAAACTTGCTATCGAATGGAAGAGGTGCGGCATTAAATTTAGATTCATATATATCATTATCGAAGAAAGCAATTTTAGGAAGGATGTCTGAATATTTGACATAATCCTTTCTAGGCTTAGGTTGATCACGTTCAATATTCATTATAGCTTCAAATTTGTCTTTGTTCTTCTCGATGAATGAAGTCAATTCAGGTGAATAAGTCTTTGCCCATTCATAAGCTTCAGAAGAAATTTTATGAGCATCCATATAAGCCAAAACATTTTGAGATATATCACAAAGCTTAGGCAAATCGAACAAAGCACCTTCTCTGCTCATCTTTGTAAAGCTGAATGGGAACTTGAAGACATCCTCTCTAGGGTTAGCGTGCATCCATTCCTCAAAGTTAGAGTTGGAAATAGTTAAAAGATACTCAAGGATTCCTTCTTTTGGATATCCTTCTTGAATAAAGAAAGAAACTGCAGCTTCTTTGTCCTTACGTTTAGAAAGCTTTCTCTTGTTTCCTGTTTCTTTATCCTGAACCAAAATGACAGGGAGATGTGCGTACTGAGGAGCTTCCCATCCCATAGTCTTGAACAACTCAAGATGGATAGGGAGTGAACTCAACCACTCCTCTCCTCTAGTGACACAATTTGTTCTCATAAAATGGTCATCACAAAGGTGTGCGAAGTGATATGTAGGAAGATTATTTCCTTTTCTGATAATGATATCTTGATCGTTCTCAGGCAAAGATAATGTTCCTCTTACCAAATCGTGACATTTGAAGAACTTATTGTGATCACCCATAGATTTAAAACGAATAACATAAGGCTTTCCCTCTTTTATAAGTTTGAAAGCCTCATCAACAGTTTTATTTCTGCAGGTTGCATATTCACCGTAATATCCAGGAACAACTTTATTTGCTTCCTGAACTAATCTCAATTGATCTAGATCTTCCTTAGTACAGAAACAAGGATATGCTCTTCCACGCTTAATCAAATCTTTGATGACTATATCATAAATATGGCCACGATGAGATTGAACATAAGGACCATAGTTTCCTTGTTCATCACGTCCCTCACCCATAAATCCTTCATCTTGCTTAAGACCAAACCAAGCTAATTGATCGACCAACTCATTTCCAGAACCTTTGATTTCACGTTTCTGATCTGTATCCTCCAAACGGAAGAAATAGACACCATGTGTCATATGAGCAACATAATAAGCAATCAAAGCAGTGAATAATGATCCAGTATGTAAGAATCCAGTAGGAGAAGGAGCAAAACGAGTTACCAAAGCACCTTCAGGTAGATTTCTAGGTGGATAACGTTTCTCCAAATCTTCTACAGTCTCATGGATATCAGGAAAAATCAAATCGGCAAGTTCTTCATTTGTATGCATATAATTACCTCCAATCAATTGATTACCAATAAACTATCTATTGCAAATAAATATTATAAGAAATTATAAACGAATTGTCTCTAATCCAACGGCTTAATGTAGAATTTACCATAGACTTGATAAGTCGATAGAACTGATACAAAGCAATTAGGATCTGCTTCTCTCATCACCTTTATAGCTCTGTTGAGCTCACTCTTAGATACGACCATGTATATGATGTGTCTAGGAGTTCCGGTGAATCCACCAATTCCTGAAACCAAAGTACAGGCATGTGGGAATCCACTTATCAATACTTTTGCCATGTTAGGATCTGCAGTGAACACCTGTAATTCAACCTTTTTGTTCTTGATGTTTATCAAATCGAGCAATTTAGCACCCACGAAGAAGTAAACAATTGTATACAAGGCCATAGTTGTTTGGTGCACACCTTGGTTCCAAGCAGCACCTGCTAAATCGTTTTGGAATTCTGCTGGAATAACATCAGAAGGTGAAAGGATGAAGTGAAGCAATGTGTAAGTCAACACTGTGATCGTATTCAAAACCATCGAATACTTTCCAACCGAAGTCGACTTTTTTTCTGCAAAGAATAATGAAATGATATCGACCGCTCCCGTAGAACTACCCACAGCAAAAGCTACACCCGTTCCTAATCCAGTACATATTCCACCAGCTAATGCACGAGCTAAATAATCAGTATAAATATTAGTGATCTCACACCAGCTTGCAGGAATAATTTTCAAAAACATTGAAGAAAATCCAATATTTAGCAATGTATAAATTGTGAATTTCTTTCCAATCTTAGTCCAAGCAAGAATCAGGAAAGGAATGTTTATAGCGATATAAAGTATTGAAATTATTGTATTTTCCTCAATTCCACTACCTGCTTTAAACATTCCTGTAAAAGATAAGATTCTAGTCACGACCTGTGAGAAACCAGAAGCTCCTCCAGATACCAACGAATGCTTTCCTACAATGCTTAGTGCTGTATTGTAATCCAAGCTGTTATACCAAGATTTAAGAGCACTATTATCTATTTCAGTAACACCATTATTAGCAGCTTTATAAGCTATCTGAAGCTGCGACAACGAATCCGGATTTTCTAAAATAGACGTAAACGGGACTCTCAACGGGTTTGTAAATGCTAAGAATCCATAAGCGAATATGAAGGCCGAAATCAGCGATAATAAAAGTATCCATGCATTTGAACACACAAAGTTTGTCTTCGGATGATCTAATAGAAAGTCTCTAACTTGGTTCTTCATTATCGTCACTTTATCAGATAACGATTGCTTCTTCTTCACATTTGTATCGCCATCATACGGAATATCAGGTTCCAAAGTCGAATCTTCATTCTTTTTGTTTTTTTTCATAGTTGGTTAATTCCTAACAATATATGATTAATCATATATAGGTAAATAGTTTATTACTATTTTTAATTTATAGTATGAGAAACTGATATCAGTTTTTTTTCAAATTAAAAAAACCTGTGTTTTACACAGGTTTCTACTCTAGTTGATTAGTCTTCCTTGACCTTGACGTCAAGAACTTTCTTACCTCTGTAGAATCCACAAGAGGAGCAGATCCTATGAGACTGGATCATAGCTCCACAGTTGCTGCAGCGGGTAAGGTTCTGCTCGGCAAGATGGAAATGTGTTCTTCTAAGACGTTTACGAGTCTTTGATGCTCTTCTTGTTGGGACTGCCATACCTTAATACCTCTCTTCTATTTAATTTAGTTCTCCAAAGCAACTAAAAAGCTCTGAATAGCAAAGCAATTATAAATATGTAGCAGCAATAAGTCAAATTAAACCGACATTTCATTTAAAAAAACATAGATGAAAGTACTTTATAACTAAAAACTAGGCTTTTTTAGGTCTTATAAAAATCAACCACAACTAGCATATGAAATAACTTGTATAATTTAAAACAATGATGGGGGTGGGTTATGGATTCGTTAATGGAAAGATTTCTAAAGAAAATAGGAGTCGAAAACATCCAAAGATTCGATGGATGCTATTTTTCAGAACTCGTAAGTGAGAAAAAAGTAAATAGGCTTATCATGAAGATAAGCTGCCCCAGCCTTTTAAACTACGATGATTACAAAGATTTATTTCAACAAATATATAAAATGGCAGAAAATCCTAAGGGATTCGAAACAAGATTATCTTTCAAATACCAAAATGAAGACAAGAATTTACATAATTTTTTGAATTCTTGGCAAAATGATGGTGCTTCTTCTATAGAAACATACTTTGACTATAATCCAAAAGAGAAGCTCATTGTAACTGAATACACTCCTGAAACTGAAATGATAATTAAAGAAGATGTCATTAAATTGAATAACTTCTTATCTAAAATCAATTGTTCAATCAAAGCAGTAGCTAAACAATCCTGTGATGATTTCTTCGACGAACAAATTCCATTAGAAAATGAAGAGCCACCTATCAATGAAGATGAATATGAGGAAGAGGAAAAATCTTCTAACAAACCTATTATTCAAAAAGATAACGAACCAGAACCTATAGAACCAAAAGAAGACTCTTCTGAAGAAAACGAAGAATTAGATAAGTTTGATGAAGAAAGAGAGAAAAGATATAGGGAGATGGCTATAAAAGCTCATAACGCTAATAAACTAGCCATCGAAGCAGAAGCTGAGAGAAGAAAGCAAGAACGTACTGCTTATCCTGCTATGCTGAAAGATATCGACAATCTAAAAAGAGTCATAGTCAAAGGAAAGATATTCAAAGCTGAAGAAAAAGTAGTCAAGAGTGGAAAGACAATCTTAACCATCGAATACACTGATGGTACTGATTCAATAACATCAATAATATTTGAAGGCAAGAAATTCGATAAGCAATTCTTAGATAGTTTGGTGACAGGAACAAACATAAAAGTCACAGGAAGTGTTGAAAATGACGACTTCACACATCAATTAGTAATAAGACCAGAACAAATAAAGATTTTGCCTGCTGACGAGCCACGTGTCGATCCATGTTTAGATAAAAGAGTCGAGCTGCATCTACATACAGTCATGTCTGCAATGGATGGTTTGACGACTATTACAAACTATGCAAAAATGGCCAAGCAGTTTGGAATGAAAGCCATAGGTATCACCGATCATGGTGTAGTTCAATCATTTCCTGAAGCACAGAAAGCCGAAAAAAGTACAGGTGTAAAAATGCTGTATGGATGTGAATTATATATGGTCGATTCACATCTCGATATCTGCATCAATACTAAGGATATTCTTCTCAACAATGCGGATTATGTAATATTCGATTTGGAAACCACTGGTCTTTCTGCTAGATACGATAGAATCATCGAATTTGGAGCAACAAAATACTCTCACGGTCAAGAGTATGATAAGAGAGACTTCTTTATCAACCCTAATAGAAAACTAAGAGATGTTATTAAAAATAAAACCAATATTACTCAAGAGATGGTCGATGGTGGTAAGCCAATTAAAGAAGCTTTACAAGAAATTCTTGATTACTTTGGAGATGCCGTAATCATCGACCATAACGCGGCATTCGATATCGGATTCTTAAATGAAGCTTTGAAGAAGAACGGTCTTCCTGAAATTAAAAATCCAATCATCGATACCTTGCCTTGGTCTCGATATATGTTTCCAAAGCAAAGATCTCATACCTTGGAAGCTGTAGCCAGAACACTAGGAATAGAATACGACGAAACTAAAGTTCACCGTGCTATTTACGATGCTGAAGTTTTGGAAGCTGTCTATATTGGAATGCTCTCAAGAGTAAGTGAAGAGAATCCTAATATTAAAATGGCTGATTTGGCTGATTTGACATCTAAAGATGTCATTTTAAACGCAAGACCTAAACATATCGTAGCCTATGCAAAGAATGAGCAAGGATTAAAAGATTTATATAAAATAATCTCCCTATCATCAACTGATTATTTGTCCGATGTTCCTAAGACACCTAGATTCTTAGTCGATGAGAATAGAGAGAATCTCTTAATTGGATCCGCATGTTTCAATGGAGAAGTATTCGACTCTGCTTTGACTAAATCAGAATCAGTTTTAAAGAGAGTAATGTCTTGGTACGACTATATCGAAGTTCAACCTCCCGCATGTTACAGTTGGCTTATCAACGATGGACAAATATCATCCGAAGAAGATTTAGAAAAAATCATTACAGATTTGATCAACGCAGCCAAATCCATCAATAAAACAGTAGTCGCTACAGGCGATTGCCATTATCTAAATAAAGAAGATAAAATTTATCGTGATGTTTATATCTTCGCCAAAGGACTCAAAGGTGCGTTGCATCCTTTGAATCCATATAGAAGAAAGAAGCAAAAGCCATATGAAAACCCTGACCAGTATTTTCTTTCAACCCAAGAGATGAAAGATGCTTTTAGTTTCTTAAAAGATGAAGAATTAATAAATGAAATAGTAGTTACCAATACCAATAAAATAGCCGATATGTTAGAACCTTTAAAGCCTACTAAAGATAAGCTTTACCCGCCTTACATCAAAGATTGTGATAAGAACTTAATAAATCTAGTCTATAAAACCGCAAAAGAAACATACGGAGATCCATTACCAGATATTGTTAAAACCCGTTTGGAAACTGAATTGAATGGTATAGGAACAAATGGTTACTACGTCATTTATTGGATTGCATCAGTTCTAGTTAGAAAAGTCAACGCTTCAAACCACCTTGTCGGATCTCGTGGTTCGGTCGGTTCATCTTTGGTCGCCACGATGTCAGGAATTACTGAGGTCAACCCTCTTCCCCCATATTGGCTCTGTCAAAAATGCAAACATTTGGAATGGGCGGATTTATCTATCGCCGATGATGGATTCGACTTACCAGATAAAGATTGTCCTAACTGTCATACACCTATGCATAAAGACGGACACAACATTCCTTTTGAAACATTCTTGGGCTTCCACGCCGATAAGGTTCCTGATATCGATTTGAATTTCCCTTCTGACTTCCAAGCACAAGCACATGAAATGACACGTGAATTAATGGGTGCAGGAAATGTTTATAAGGCAGGTACAATTCAAACAACAGAAGAGAAAAATGCTATTGGTTATGTCAAAGGTTATTACGAAAGCCAAGGAATAGACCCTAAAACTATAAGACCTGCTCAGATAGATAGATTGGCTCAAGGATGTATTGGAGTCAAAAGAACAACAGGACAACACCCGGGTGGAATTATTGTTATCCCTAGCAACATGTCCGTATTCGACTTCACTCCTTACCAATACCCTGCTAACTCCGAAGATGCTTCTTGGAGAACAACACATTACGACTTCCACGCCATTCACGATAACGTACTAAAATTTGATGAATTAGGCCATGTAGATCCGTATGCTGTCAAGATGATGTCTGATATGTCTGGTGTAGACTGGAGATCCATTCCTTTCGATGATAAAGGAACTCTATCATTGTTCTGGTCTCCAGAAGCTTTGAAATTGAAAAAAAACATATTAAAGCAGAAGACAGGTGCATTAGGTCTTCCTGAATTTGGAACAAATCTAGCGAGAAAGATCTTGGAAGAGACAAAGCCTAGATCTTATGGTGACTTGGTCAGAATCTCCGGTCTATCACATGGTACCAACGTCTTCCAGGGAAACGCTGAGGATTTGATCGTATCTGGTAAAGCCACACTTCGTGACGTCATCGGATGTCGTGACGACATCATGCTTCAATTGCACCAAAGATGGGGAGTTCCTTCAGACAAAGCTTTCACAATCATGGAATATGTCCGTCATGGTTTCTATCCCAATAATGTAAAACCTGAAAAAGGAAATGAATACATCGAATTGATGCACAAATATAATGTCAGCGAGGAATATATAGAGTCTTGTAAAAAGATTGCGTACCTGTTCCCTAAGGGACACGCTTGTGCATATGTTATGATGGCTGTTCGTGTCGCATGGTACAAATTACACAAGCCTGAATATTTCTATGCCACTTATTTCACTTTGAGATGTGATGCGTATGATATAAAAGTTATGCAAGGTGGACAACAAGCTGCATTACGTTGGTTAAACGCTTATAATAAAAAGCGTGAAAATCATATTCACACTGAAAACAAGGAAGATAACTTAGTCAACACCATGACAATCCTCGTAGAGATGACCGATAGAGGAATCAAGATGGGAAAACTTAGCGTGGACAAATCAGCAGCGACGATGTTCACTGTAGATCCTAAGACCCATGAAATCATCCCTCCTTTCTCAAGTATAGATTCTTTAGGTCAATCTTTGGCAACAAAGATTATCGAAGAAAGAAACAAAAAGAAATTTACTTCTATCGATGACTTTGTCTCTAGATGCAAAGTCTCTCCAGCAATAGTCGCTTCATTGAGAGACTTAGGTGCATTCGGTGATCTTCCCGAAGCTGCACAAATGACTTTGGATGAATTCATGTAAAGGAGGATAAAATGATAAAATCTCTATTAGAAATTGGAAAATGTTTATTATTTATAATTCTTTTGCCATTACTAATTATTCTTTCTATTCCATTAGGAATTTATGCTTTTATAAACTATGTGATAGGAGTAATAAATACATTTAGAGGCAAGAAACCTTCCATAGTCACTGAGTTCGATCAAAAAGAAACAGATGATGCTATGATCAAAGCAAATCCATATCTTGGTGAAAACCCATATGCCCAATATATGCAAGAAACCACAGTTTCAAATAATACTATCAATTCAAACAACGTGACTAACTCAAATAACACGACAAATTCTAATAACACGACAACTAACAACACTACTAACTATATATTCAACAACATCAATCCTTTCCAACAAAATCAACAAGTCCAGCCTAAAGATGAGAAAGAAGAAATAAGAGATGAAGATAATATCATGACGTTCACACCCGAAGATAGGAAGATAGAAGATAGCGACAAAAAAATACTTGAAGCTGATGTCAAAGAAGTTCCTCTTACCGACTATAGACAAATAGAAGAAAGGTATAAGCAGATTCAAGATAGCAGCAGTAATCAATCTCTTCCTGTATCAAATAAAAAGGAGGAGAACTGAATATGCAATACACAAATCCAATTATTATCGATGGAACTTTGACTGCTAGAATCACATTCATAATTTTTATCATTCTTCTATTCTTAATCATCTGCGGATTTTCGTCATTAGAGATGAAACTAGTCAACAAACAAGCTAAGGAAGTGGATAGATATATGGCTGGAGTAATAGCAAACAAATTGCTTCACTCACCTCAAGATTACAAAAAAGCATCACTTAAAAAATCCAGATATCTTCTTTTCAAAAGAACCTGGATTCCATTCACATTCTTAGTTATATCCATCATCATATTTCTATCTTACATAGGTGGTGTGTTCAGCTTTAGATTAGACAACAACACATCTATCGAAGAAATCCAAGCTATGACTGACAATGTGTGTCATTGGGGATTGGCTAGTTTCTTAAATTTTGAGCCGATATTCATAGATACAGGATGGGGATTTAATTTCATAGCCGGTTTTAGCGGATCTATTCCATTCAATGGTCTAACTTTCTACGTCATCTATACAAACATAACGACATTCATAGTTTGTCTTTGGATTTTCATTCAGCTCCAAGGATTTGCTGTTAGATTTGCCTATACAAATCATGTGGCAGAGACTAGTTGGAATTTCCAAGGAAATGGATTAGCAAAGGATTAAAACAAAGCTAATATTCCTAAAACCATCAAGACTAAAGACCCTAAGAAATTAGCAATTCTTTGATACTTCTCACCGAATATTTTTCCTAAGAATCCACCCAACAGACACATTAAGAATATCACCGCAAAGAAGACTCCAAATGTACATAAGGCTAAAGACCAATCAAATTGACCGACATAAGAGAATCCAACAGCCAAGGCATCCAATGATGTAGCCAAGGCTTGAAGAAGTAAAGAAACTAGGAAGGAAGCTATTAATTTTCCTTCCTTTTTTTGTTCTTTACTTTCTGGATGAATTATTTCTTCTAATCTCTTCTTATTCAAATACTTGGTTTCATGAATTAGATAAACTCCTAAAGCTTTGCATTTTCTGTGGTCCTCATATTTGAGCTGTTCTATGCCGTGTTCTTCATCTCTTTTTAGTTTTTTACCTAATTCTTTATATTCTCTTTTAATCTCTTTTAAATCTTTTCCTTCTGCTACAAGTTTTCTAATATATTTTTCACCATCAAAATCTACTGATTTCGCTAATTTTTCCATCTTGTCAACATGAATATCAAATAACTGCTCACCAATTTCTTTCAATCCTATAAAGAGAAGAATTCCAAAAGAAATCCATTTTGTATAAGCTTGAATCTGCTCGACAAATAAAGATCCAAAGAAATAACCTATAACCGGCATTATAAAATGGAACAATCCAAAGGTTAAAGCAGCAATAAAAATGAATAAGATTCTTTTATTCTTAACTCTTTCATCTGTAGCATTGATTGCTGAAGCACATAAAGAATCGACACTCAAGGCCAAAGATAAGATTAATATAGAGCCCCAAAACACACCATCAGATGTATTTAAAGAAGTATTTATCAATTTGTAAATCCTCCCAAACCTTAAATAGATTATTTATTAATTTTCAAGAAGTCAATATTAAAAAAGTCTTTTATTTATCGTATTTATTTAATTGAAATTGATTTTCAATTAAAGATTTTATTATTGAAATTGTTTTACAAATTCAAATCATAGAATTAATTAATATCCATCGAATGAATTAATAATCATTATTGTTTTTTATAAGATTTTAAAATAAACTCCGGCTGATGATAGCCGAAGTTTTGAAATATTATTTCAATTTTTAAAAACTCTTGGTATTAAAATCTTGAAGCTTTCTCATGCAATGAAGAAAGGATATGCGATACACCGGATTTAGAAATAAAAATTCCATCTTCAGTGATTAGTTCAGCCAATTCTCCAAAGCTAGAATCGGGATGACTCAATCTGGCTTTCATCACCGCTTGAGTCTTGACATCAAATCTATCCATAGAATATCTGGATAAAAGTTTATTGATATCTTCTATATTCTCCTGACCTTTCTTTAATGATTTCGAATAATTATGAGCAGCACAAATGTCGAGCCTATTCTCATTATTTATAAGATCCTTAGTCACTCTAGCATTCTCATAATTCAACATTGAATTAGTAGCACCTATATATGATAAAAACATCGCTATCTCACTGCTTCTCTTTAAATAGACTATCCATTTATCTCTTCTTTGAATTACTTTGGCTGAAAATTCCTCAGTCGATTGCAATGCTTCCATCACTCTAGTAGCATCATCTTTGTTGGAAAAAGATATCTCTAAAAAGTATGACTTAGAAGATGGCGCATTGACACTTCCTCCAGCCATGAAAGCACCGGCTAAGAAATATCTTAAGTTCTCTTTATTCAGCATAGATCTCAAAGGAACTGGTTGGAAGTTCTTCATGACTTTCAGTTCTGATAAGATTTCATAAGTCTTTTTCGATTCAACTTTGATGACATAAACCATCGATTTATTGAATCTCATCTTTCTTTGATAAATAATTCTAGGCGTTATGTCATACATATCTTTAACCAAAGAAAATATCAGTTTTGCGACAGAAGCAATTTCAGTCTTATATGTTATAGATGGAACTGATCCTAAAGAAGTTTCGCCATTGATTCTAGTAAAACCTGAAAGAACACCAAAACGCATTATTTTGGATTTATAAGGTAAATTCGCAATCTCAGCTTTCACTTCTTTAGCAAAAGTCATTATCTTCTTCTCGTCGCTCATAAACTATCTCCAATATATATTAGCTAACTTGATCCATACCTGTAAGCAATCTATAAATCATAACTCCAGCTATGGCTCCATCATATACTGCTGTAGCTAAAGTTTTCAAGCTCTTTTGAACTACATCACCACAAGCAAATACACCCTTCACAAAAGCTTGACAGTCTTTTCCAATAGCGATGTTGTCTTGATCATCGACTATTTCTTTTAGCAAGCAAAAATCAGTATTTCCAATCATTCTAGATTTGCTAGGTAAATCATAGATTCTATCCACATCTTCAGGAATCGAATCACTAATCTCGACATTTTCCAAAGATTCAACTTCTTTGACTAAAACTGAAGGAGCTTCGATGTTGTCTCTTATTATATAAACCTTCTTAGCTTGTTTAGATAAAGATAAAGCACCCATATAGGCCACCTTGCCTCCACCTACTACAGCTACTTTTTTATCCTTTATTCTATCGATATCTAATAATGGATTATCCATTACTTCAATTTCATTATAATTAATAGTGCTCTTTGATTTCAATCCACTTGCGATGACCACAGCTTTAGTCTTGTATTCACCATTCTTAGTCTTTACTACAAACAATCCATCGGAATCTTCATATAAAGCTAAGACATATTCATTGACCACTTCAATATTGTTGAATTTCAATTGTTTTTCAAATTCATCAGCCAATTGTCTTCCACTTCCTTTAAATCCGGAATAATCATCGATTGTTTCTAACTTCAAAACATGACCACCTATTTGTCCACCCTCAAAAGCAAGAGGTTGAATTCCCATACGTGAGAGATAAATACTAGCGGTGACACCACCAACACCTAAGCCTATTACGATTGCAGGCTCTATTCTTTCTTCACTCATTCTATCTCCCCTTTCTGTTTAAAAATCTAACCGCAGAATACCCAGCTTTAGATCCAGTTCCAACAGCTGTGGCCACTTGTCTCAATGGAGTATTGATGCAGTCTCCGCATCCAAACAATCCAGGAACATTAATACAGCTCATATCTTCATCCACATCGATATATCCTCTCTCATCAAGGCTATTTTGAATTTGAATAAACTGTGTAGTTGGAATAGATCCAATATAGATAAAACACGCATTGACTGAAATCTTTTGAGTTGTCTTATCAGATTCATCATTAGGATCTTTGATAGTCAAACTCTCCAAATGTCCTTCACCATCACATTCAGTCACAACTGCAGGTGCAATGATATTAGTATTAGAAAGAGATTTAAACATTTCCACCGCTTTACTAGGTGCACGGAAAACAGTTCTTCTGTTTATCAAAGTAACTGACTTACAAATAGAGGCTAAATAAATTCCTTCCTCAAATGCTGAATTGCCACCACCTATCACAGCGACATCCTTGTTTCTATAAAGAGGTCCGTCACAAATAGCACATCTAGAGAATCCTCTTCCTTTAACTTTGGTTTGACCTGGCACAGCATAAGGACGATAGTGTGTTCCCGTCGCTATGATAACTGCCTCATAATAGAAAACACCTTTAGCTGTAGTCAAAACAAATTCATCACCATCTTTAGTCAAACTCTTGACATTTGAATGAATGATATGAAGTTTATTATCTCTAGCGGTTTGATCAAATTTCATAGCCAAATCCATTCCACCACCCATAAATCCAGGGTAATTATCGATTTCAGCTGTTTGATTTACCATTCCACCGGCTAATCCAACTTCATAAATATCAGGATCAAATCCCCATTGTTTCAAAAGAACACCAGCTGTAACTCCAGCAGGTCCTAATCCTATGACAGCTACAGGTTTAACTTCTTTAACGATTGTATTTTCCATCGACTATAAACTCCTTTATATCTTCGAAAGAATCAAACTCATAATCACGTTCTTCTTTAGGAAGACCTTTTAAAGACCAAGTGACTAATCCAGATATTATCCCGGCTTTCTTTCCAGCTACAATATCAGTTGAAGAATCACCGATAATCAACGTCTTTTCCTTCGGGGATTTTAATAAATCCAAACATTTAAAGACACCTTCTGGATTAGGTTTTCCAACTTTTACATCGTCCAAGGAAACAATTTGAGGAATGAACTTGATCAAACCAGTAGATTCCATACAACGTTTTGCACTAGCAAATTTCTTGTTTGTCAATAAGATCATCTTTACTCCGGTATTAAATATAGACTCAATAGCATCCATCTCACCAGGGTAAAGGGTCAATAATTTAGATTGATTCTCTTTAGAATACTTCTCAAATTCGCCTACACTTTCCTCGAGTGGGATATCAGGGAACTGCCTCTTCATTGTATCTACGACTGATGGACCTGAGAATCCCAGAATTTCTCTTAAATGTGGATAATAACCAGGTCTAAACTTTTGATACATATGAACATAGTTCAAAACTACATAGAGATCTGAATCAATAAGAGTTCCATCCAAATCCCAAATAATGGCCTCTATATTATTTTTCATTTGTTAGAATCTCCATAAGCCAACTTTCTATTCAAAGGATCTCCATCTGCTCCATTCACAAAGAAATGAACAAATCCATCCGGTAAATGTAATTTACCTTTTCGATACAATTTGCAGCAGACTTGATTTCCCATAAGCAAAACTAATCCAACACCAAAGAAGACCCAAGCCATTACATAAGCACTGGAAACTGATTGACCAGCAGATTGATGCATATTGAACGCTCCAAACCTAATATTCTCAAGAACAATTCTTGTCAATCCATACCATATGAAGTATCCGAACAATCCATCACCATGTTCATGCCATTTCCCTAGGACGTCTTCAAAGAAATGAGTCAATAAGAAATAGCCACCAATATTTATAAGGCCTTCCATCAAGAACAAAGGAACATACATCTGCGATTCATTTGCTAAAGCAGTGGTTCCGTTATATCCCATTTGATTGATGACAAAGCCTGGTAATCCACCATAAGCTGATATATCTACGACATTACCAAAGACTTCAGCATTGACGAAATTTCCCCATCTTCCAATCATCTGAGCTACTAATACAGTAGGAACAGCCCAATCTGCAGCCTGTAATAGATTGGTTCCTTTTCTTCTCACCTTAACAAATCCAATTCCAGAAATAATTCCTAATAACGCTCCACCTTGAATAGCCATTCCTCCTTCCCATATGAAGAACATTCTCCAAGGCTCAGCTGCAAACTCCTGCCAAGAAGCTATGACATACCACATTCTTCCACCTATTATTCCCATAGGAAAGGCAAAAAAGAACAGGTTAATAAAGAAATCTTTAGGATAACCATCTTTATAAGCTCTATAAGAAGACAATGCTAGTGCGAGCAATGCTCCAACAAGGTAAGACATTGCATACCATGTGATTCCTTTCAATCCCCAACCATCAGGAAAAGGGATTATATATGGGTTTAAAGGATTTCCTCTAATGAACAAATCCATATTTATCTTCCTCCACTATTACGACGATTTATCTCCATGAATCTTCTTTGGAATTCATAAGATGAATCATATCCATAATCTTTGAGTTTGAAATTAGTAACAGCAGCTTCGATAATTTGTGCCATGGAACGTGCAGCAGAAACTGGAAGCTCGACCATAGGTCTTTTCACACCCAATATCTCGATATGGTCATTTCTCATTCCAAGTCTTTCCATAGGCTTAGATTTATCGAACGGAACAAGATTTATTGCATAGTCGATATTAGCTGATGCCTTAGTAGCATTGATTCCAAACATTCTTCCCACATCGATAACACCAATTCCTCTAACTTCCATCATCCCTTTTAAAACATCAGGACATTTTCCTACCAATGTTCCTTTGATTAAACTTATTTCCACCATATCATCAGCCACCAAACGATGACCTCTCTTAATCAAGTCCAACGATATTTCTGATTTACCTATTCCGGAATCACCGATGAGCAATGTTCCCATCCCATATAATTCGAGAAAACATGCATGGAGTGTTGTATGAGGAGCTAATCTGTTAGATAAGTAATCCAATATATCGTACTGAATATGAGATGTACCTGACTTTGTCGAAAATACAGCACAATCTTTCTTTGTAGCTGCCTCAAACAAAGCTTTAGGGCACTCAAGTCCTTGGCAAATAACAATTCCAGGACACGCAGGATCACAAAGCTTTTCAAAGTTCTTATATAGCTCATCAGGTTCTATCATTGAAATCAACGACATTTCCTTGTTTCCAATCAAAGAAATACGTTGAGGTTCATGGTCTGTCCAAAATCCCATAATCTCAGGTCCTGGTCTATCAGTCTCAGGAGCTGCTATAGTTCTAGATAAAGCTTTGATAGATCCTACCAAAGTCTTCATTCCGAAATGTGCAGCCAATTCCATCATCGTAACAGTATTACTCGGCATACAAAAAACCTCCCATATAAAGTTAATTATAACCCATTATTAGGAGGTCTATCTTTAAAGCCTATTAAGTTTTGACTTTGTTTTTTATCTAATCAATTTAAAAAGTAAATTTCTCAAGTCTTCTACAGATCCCACTGTTCTATTTGGATTTAATTCCATCAATTCATCCTTGTTCTCAGGATGGTCGTAATAGACAGATATGATGTCGACTCCAGCCGCCTTCATCGCCTTGATATCAGAGGCTGAATCACCGACATAAATAACCTCTGCTCTATCAACACCAAACTTCCTCATCAACACTTTAATAGTTTCAGCTTTGTTGACACCTTTAGGAGATCCTACTTCAATATCTTCGAAGAATCTCAAGAAATTCAGTCTATTGCCTGTTATATCTAAAGACTCTTTAGTTCTTCCTGTGACGCATCCCAACCTCAAAGTCCTTCTAGTATCCAATTCCCTCAGCAATTCACCGATTCCAGGAATGAGTTTAGGAATATAAGTCAAGTCATTCTCTTCATAATGTTGGAGATATTCTTTGAATGCATTATCGGCTAAAGTTGGATTCTTCAACAAGCCTCTAAACATTCCTACTTCATCTGGTCCGTAAAACTTCTTGATATCCTCTCTAGTCTTTATTTTGCTATCGTAGTTTTTCAAAGTCTCCATCACCGAATCCTCTATTAATTTAGTAGACGATATCAAAGTACCATCAACATCGAATACGACGACGCTTTTCTTTAAAGTAATCATGTTTAATCTTGTCCTTTCATCAATGCTTTAGCTAATATCTTCTTCAAATATTGACCAGTATATGAATTATTGACTTCACTGACTTCTTCAGGTGTTCCTGTAGCTATGATCGTTCCACCTCTATCACCACCATCAGGTCCTAAATCAATAATATAGTCAGCACATTTTATCAAATCCAAATTATGTTCGATAACTAAAACAGTATTTCCATTATCTACCAATGATTCCAAAACAGATATCAGCTTCTTTATATCATCTACATGAAGTCCAGTTGTAGGTTCATCCAAAATATAAAGTGTATTTCCATCACCTTTTCTTTGAAGTTCATTGGCCAGCTTGACTCTTTGAGCTTCACCGCCAGATAGAGTTGTCGATGACTGACCTAAATCCATATAGCCTAATCCAACTTCGACCAAGGCTGAGATTTTCTTTTTAATAACAGGAATATTTTTAAAGAAGTCATACGCTTCATCAATAGTCATATTTAAGACATCATAAATGTTCTTTCCCTTATATTCTACTGATAATACATCATCGGAATATCTCTTGCCGTGACAAACTTCACACACGACATCGACATCAGGTAAGAAATCCATCGATATTCTTTTAACACCACAACCTTGGCAGGCTTCACATCTTCCACCCGGGGTATTGAAAGAAAACATAGTCTTAGTTATTCCTTTTTCCTTAGCATCTAATGTTTGACTGAACAATTCTCTTATGTCATCAAATAATCCGATATAAGTTGCAGGATTGGATCTAGGAGTTTTACCAATAGGATCCTGACTGACATTTATAACTGTCGATATATTGTTATATCCTTTAATTCCATTACATTCTCCAGGTTTCTCATGTCCAATTCCGAAATGAGCAAGAATATTCTTGTATAAGACTTCATTTATCAAGGAAGATTTGCCAGATCCTGAGACTCCAGTAACACAGACAAACTCACCCAAAGGAATTTTCACATCTACATTCTTGAGGTTATGACATCTAGCACCTTCTATCGTTAAGTAACGAGTTGTTTTTCTTCTGATATCAGGAACAGGAATGTATTTTCTCCCCGCTAAATAATCACCAGTAATTGATTCCTTTGAATTCTCCAAATCTGATACTTGTCCACAAGCAACTACTTTTCCACCATTCTTTCCGGCACTAGGTCCAATATCCACAATATAGTCAGCAGCTCTGATCGTATCTTCATCATGCTCGACTACAATCAGTGAGTTTCCTAAATCTCGCATTTCTTTTAAAGATGCGATCAATCTATCATTGTCTTTTTGATGAAGTCCAATCGAAGGTTCATCTAAAACATATAAGACACCAGTCAATTTACTTCCTATTTGTGTAGCTAATCTAATGCGCTGAGATTCTCCGCCAGATAGAGTCATGGACATTCTAGATAAAGTTAAGTAATCAAGACCTACATCTACTAAGAATCCAAGTCTATCCTTAATTTCCTTTAAAACTAATTCAGATACTTTCTTATCTCTATCCGATAGATTTAAATCGTTGAAGAAATTCAACAATTTATCTAATGATAAATTTGTCGCATCAAAGATGGATAATCCACCCACTTTAATAGACAAAACTTTATCGTTGAGCCTAGCACCATGGCAAGTAGGACAAATGGTGCTCGTCATAAAAGTCTCGTACCATTCTTTCATCCATGTCGAAGTTGTTGTTGCATATAACCTATCAATTCTAGTCTTTATTCCTTCAGAAACACTGGAATGAATTTCAGTTCCAGACATTGTGGTATATACATAATTAACTTCATCTTCAGGTCCATAAAAGATAATCTTTTTTTGCCTTTCGGACAATTTATAGAAAGGAACATCCATATTGATGTGTTGTGATTTGCATAACTTTTGGAATGAGAACCACTCTTTGTTATCCTTGGGTTTACCCATAGGCTTTATTGCACCTTCATTGATAGATAACTTATTATCGGGTACAATCAAAGTTGGGTCAGCTGATATCTTTATACCCATTCCTTTACAATCTTGACAAGCACCCAAAGGATTGTTAAATGAGAATAATCTAGGTTCCAATGGTGGAACTGTGAATCCACATATAGGGCAGCTCGAATGTTCACTATAAAGGACTTCAGGTTTATCATCAACTTGAACAATAACATATCCTTTAGCAAAGTCCAAAGCGACTCTAAGTGAATCGAAAACACGCGACTTCGATGTCGTCTTCAAAGTAAATGTATCGATATGAAAATCGATTGAATGTTTTTTCTTTTTATCTAGCTGAGGTGCTTCTTGATAAGATTGCAATGGAGCACCATCAATTTTCATCTTCCTATCTCCGCTAGCCATGAACTTTTGAATTGTTTCTATATGTGTTCCTTTTTCATTTCTGACTACCGGTGCAAAAATATTTATTTTAGACCCTAAAGGATTTTTTAAAATGATATCAGCTATTTGTTGAAGAGAGAAAGGCTTTATTGGAAGATTGTGCGTGGGACAATAGGCTACACCTATTCTCGCCCATAATAGACGCAAATAATCATATATTTCCGTAATTGTTCCAACAGTAGAACGAGGATTGTGAGATGTCGTTTTTTGGTCTATAGAAATAGCTGGTTGTAAACCATCTATAGAATCTACATCAGGCTTTTGAAATCCACCTAAAAACATGCGTGCATAAGAAGACAAAGATTCAATATATCTTCTTTGTCCTTCAGCAAAAATAGTATCAAATGCTAAAGTTGATTTTCCTGATCCTGATACACCTGTAAATACGACTAAACTATCCTTAGGAATATTTACATTTATATTTTTAAGATTATTTTCTCTAGCACCAGTTACAACAATCCAATTCTTTAAGTCCATAGCGTTCAACCCCGCAAGCTTATATTTTACCTTATTAATAGATTATGAACAATAAAGAGTAAAGGCAACCAAATATTGCTGATACTTTAACAATTTAGTAAGACAATATTCGTGGTTCAGAAAGAAATTTTTCATAATATTAGAAGCTATAAATTCAACAAATCAAAAACCTTATTAAAGAAGAATAAAATTCACTAATTACAAATTAGCAATACATTGAATCTATCTTAACTGTCACAAACTGAATTTTTTTGAATTTGTGACAGTTAATTCCATTTGCCTACCATGCTTTCAAGCTTTAATATTTTGTCATTCTCAAGGGTTAGAATACTCATTTAAAAATATTATCAGATGAAAAGGTTCATAAATTCTAACTTTATAAGGTGCTTTATGAAGATAAAAAAAGAAGAAGCCCGTCCTTTTCATTCCTCTTTTTTCAACAGCTTCGGATAGAGTGCATTCATCAATATAGCGGATAGCGGTGCCGAGAGAAGGATTGCCAGCACCGAGACCGACAGGACAATCTCCCCCGCTGCGATGACGGACGCGGCGTTGCTCGCACCTTGGGAAAGGAGCGAGTTCCCTAAATCGAGTAATCCACCACCGATTGCGGCCTGGACAGTCGCCTTCGGGAGATATGAAAGAATCACGAATGACCTCTCCTTCAAGTCAAAGTTGGTTCGAATGAGGCAGGACGAAACAGCGATTGAGCGGCACAACAGCGAGCAAAGAAGGAGCAGGAATGCAGGCAGGAAATAACGCAACGCGTAATCCACCTGGATGCTCGAGCCGACCAAGACGAACAGGAAAACTTCTGCCAACGCCCAGACCTGGTTTGCCGCATTTTTCAGGTTGGAAGCTTGCTCAGGGTTTCTTTTGTGCAAGACCAACGCTAATGTGATGATGGAAAGCAAGGACGAAAAGCCGAAATAAGGGGAAACGACTTCCTCTAGATAAGTCAGACCGCAAGAGAGGGAAAGAAGCAATATGAAGCTCCAAACCACACCGATGTTTGCCTTCTTCAGCAGCAAAGAGAGAAGGAAGCCGAATAAAACACCTACTGCAATTCCAGAGACGATGGAGATTGGAATGTTCAGGAAAGTCATGGCGCTGATGCTTCCGCCTTTTTCCAAGGTCAAGAAAGACTGGTAGCAGACAATCATTACGATGTCATCAATACTGCTTCCAGCTATGATTAGCTGTGGTATCCCCTCTTTCGTCCCATATTTCTCTTCCAGCAGCTTGCTCATCATCGGAATGACTACCGCAGGAGAAACGGCCCCCAAAACCGATCCGAGAAGAAAACTCTCCGTGTAAGATAGATTAAAGAACAATGGGGCAAGCAAGCCCACGGCCACCATCTCGACGGTAGCGGGAAGGAACGACATCAGGATGGCGGGCCTGCCGACTTTTCTAAGATCCCTCATATCGAGGGAGAGCCCTGCCTTCAACAAAATGATGATCAAGGCTATTTTCTTGATGTAGGAGGAAATGCCCATAAGCCCATCATCCAGTATGCGGAAGGAGGGGCTTGACACCTTCGAGTCAATGAAGCATAGCAGCATCCCAAAAAGAAGATAGAAGACAAGTGCAGGAATGCGAACGAGCTTCGCCAAGCGATTAAGGGCGAAGCCAAAAAACATGATGACGAACAAGGTGAAAAAGAATGTCATAGATAAATCTCCCGGAAAAAAAGACGAACGTTGATGTTTTAGCAACATAGACGTCGTCAGCTTTGCAAACAAAGCGGTTCGATACCTTATCGGTGTCCGGAAGACATCATTTCCTTTGATTATTATACCTCTGCTGCTTTGGCTGGACAATAATTTTCGCAATTCCTTGAGTTACTAAGCCCTCCTAATATCCCAGACCTTGCCATGGCATTTGATTTTATGAAGCTTCAGGGGATGCTGTTTCGACGATTTACTGTGACGCCCTTGAAACTGATTCAGGCTGTTGAGGAGAATAGAGCGGTTGAATCCCTAAAATCTAATGGGCTAATAGAAAGAATCAAATCGAACAAATCAGGACATTGGAAAGTTAATGATTAACCACTTTAAAAACAGGTGCTGAAAGGCAAACATAATCGTCGTTGCAGCAATGCTTTGGAATGGATTTAGTTCAGTCATTTAAACAATGATAGAGACATATCAACCTCATCGTTTTCTAGTAAGGTAATTGCCTCTTACCTGTTGCACTGTCAGCCAAACAGGTCTACAAAAGGGGTCGACTTCATAGCTTTGGTTGTATTTTGAATATGTTTTTTGAGGCAAAATTATGCTTGTTGAGTGCATCACGTTGCTCTGTCGAAAGGACATCAAAAGCAACTAAAAAAGGCTAAAAATCAAGGGTTTTGACCGATTTGGTTCGGTTGGAGCCCTTTTTACTTTGGCGAAAATACGATCGATTTCGGTCAGAAATCCAAAAAAGGCAGCTTATTAGTATGAGGAAACATGTCCCTACTCCCAATGTATTGTCAACCTATCTCGTATTCTACCTTGGCAAAATGGGAACATATGAAGGCCTTCGATAAACAATCCACCGATTAAAGAAGCACACTCATTCTTTGAATGGGCGGAAAATCATGAACCTGAATTTCTTTCAAAAAGCAAAACAAAGTTAGAATTTGGACAAGAATCCACATTTATTACCAACTTTATTACCAACCAAAATTGATTTATTACCAACTTTTTGGCTTGGTTTGGTTGGGAACATAGGGAATTTTGCAGATAGATATCTACCAAACATTCCTATTTCTTTGATTGATGCCGAATTTTCAGTTTGTTTTACAGGGCACCTACTAATTGTTTTACAGATTACTTTACAGGTTACTTTACAGGTTACTTTCTCGTTGAAAAGCAACCTAGTTTACTGATCAAGATGCGGAAGGCTTTCATTTATTGTCAAACATGTCTGCTATCGAGACTTTGTTATCAGTGGTTTTTGCTTGTTTTAAAATGCCAATTATGGCATAATAAAATCAAATAATGACATAAATAGGAGGTGCTGATTTATGTTTGAGTTTTCAGAATCTGAGGAGATTGAATTCAAGTCTTCCTTCAACAACGATACAATTACAAGAGAGATTGTCGCATTCCTTAATGCCCATGGTGGAAGAATCTTCATCGGTGTGAACAACGACAAGACAATATGCGGTGTCCGTTCCGTCGATGAGACCCAAAGAAAGATAAGCGACATCATCACCAATCAGATTGAGCCTCTCCCGACGAATCTGATCAAGACGGCAATCCTGACCAGGGAAGAGAAGGAAATCGTTGAGATAACTGTCATGCGGGGCTTTCATTCCCTTTACTGCATCAAGAAATATGGCTTCTCTCAAGCGGGCTGTCCTGTAAGAATCGGTTCCACCACGAAAGAGATGCCAGTGATGGAAATCGAGGTGAGATACAAGAAGAGATTTGAATCATCCAACGATTATATGACTAAACGCAGGGCGGCCTACGGGGACATCACATTTACTTCATTGAAGATTGCCCTTTCGTCGAAAGGCTTCCATATCAATGATGATTCTTTCGCCATTAATTACAACCTTATCATGGAAAATGGTGAATACAATCAGTTGGCCGAGCTTCTCTCGGATAAAAATAATTTGCACATCATTTTTGCCAAATTTAGGGGGAAGGACAAAACTTCCATGTCTGAGAGAAATGACTTCGGAAGGCAATCAGTCATCAACTCCTATTTTGCCTTGAAGACGAGGCTCCAGGCCGAAAACGTCTGCATGGTCGATACAACAGTAAGACCTAGGAAAGAGACCTATCTCTATGACATGGATGCGGTCGATGAGGCAATCATCAACGCCTTCGTTCACAACGACTGGAACATCAGCGAACCTCTTTTCTGCATGTTCGACGACAGGCTTGAGATTTTATCTTATGGCGGAATGCCGTATTCCCAGACGAAGGAAAGGTTCCTTCAGGGAATCAGCGTCCCAAGGAACCTCTCTCTGATGAGAGTCTTCCAGGACCTGGAGATCACGGAGAAAACCGGCCATGGCACCGTCAAGATCATCTCAGCCTATGGCAAGGAAGCCTTTGATATCCAGGACGGATTCATCCAGGTAACCATCCCCTTCAACAAGAAGGTCATGAAGAACCGTGGCACAATAAATGGCAACATAAATGGCAACATAAATGGCAATATAAATTCTGATTTGTCCAAGAATGAGCTGTCTCTTATAGGCGTGATTATTCAAAAGCCTGGAATCACGCTAACGGAAGCTGCTGAAATTCTTGAAGTATCCAAAAGAACGGCTTCGAGAATATTTGCCAGCCTTCAGGAAAAGGGATGTGTTAAGAGGGAAGGCTCAAACAAAAACGGAGTCTGGAAGGTTGTAAAATAACTGTAGAATTAACTACTCTAATTAAAACTATACAGATTTTTTAATGGCGCTTATACTCTTGAAGGAAGCACAAGTGCTTATTGTAATTCGTCGTACATATCTTCAAACTTTACAATTCATGCTTGCATAGAAAATAGGTATTTTCATATTTCCTCTCACTAGGATGGTTGTCTTCAATTTCCTATTGACCTGTTGAAAAACACATCCGGTTGATATGTTCCTTTCATAACCTACCCTGTAATGGTTGACATGTTCCTCGTATGTCGCCGACACATGTGGAGAGTGTTGTTAAGTTGGAAATTAAGAAATAGTCGATAAATACATGTTTTTTTAATTTTTTAGTACTGAAATTTCGCTTGATTTAACTGATGTAGAGTATGGAAACATATTGTCCTCGCATCCTCCTCTATATAAAAGCGGCATATAGCATTCGTGCATATGCCGCCTTTTTGCTGAAATTAATAGGATAATATTCGTTTGTAATCAAATGAAACTTACTTATTTTGCCTCAGCGGAAAAATCATAGAAATCATCTACTATTTCATAGTCTTTTGAATATCGTTCTTTTACAAGAATTCTAAACTCATCTAAGTGTGCAATGAATTTTCTTGCATCTTCTTTTGAATCAAAGCCTTTTGAAGAAAACTCGTGTTCGTTGTTGACGTATAATGAATCGAACTCATCAGATATAGTTTCTTTTAGTTTCTCTAAATGTTGATCAGGTTTATCATCTTTAGGAAAATCATCCCATATGAGTTGGCCATTTTCATCATATGACCAAATTGGATAGCAACCATATTCAAGCAATAATTGTAACTTCTTTTTCATTCTATTTTTTCTCCTTCCATGTAGATGTTGGATGTGCACCGACAATATAACCATTATCACTAATGGTAATTGCTATATGAACAACCCTTCCATTTACTTTCGTTTCGTAGACATCTCTATTCTTGCCACTTGTGCCAACAATTTTAGCTTCTTTAACAGCTTTCTTGATTACTTTTGAAATTAAATTGTTTGGTATCCCTTTATCGTTAAATTGAGAGGAATGCCTGTGCTTGATATGAACTAATCCAGATGGAAGCTTCCCTTCAGAAGCTGAATGGCCTTTTTCTAGCCACACTATTTTACCATTTTTATCCTTAGTGATAAATACGACATCTTTTTCTGAAATCTTATCTCCTCGAGCTTTAACTTCATCTATTAGCTCTCTTTCTTCTTTAGAAAAATGAGACTTAGGCTTCTTTTTCTTCTTTTTCTTCTTCTCTTCAGCTTTTGCTTCTCGAATTTTCTTTTTCAAAGCTTCCATCTGCCTTGCTGAAGATGACTTTGGGAATAAATTGCTATTTGATTTCATTTAGTTTCCTCCTATATGCTCTATGTGTTCTGCATTCATATTCACGTATCTCAAGGTTTGGATTATTAAAAAATTCTTTCAAGAAATCATAATTTCCAGAACCGTAAAAAATGAATTTCTTTATCGATTTATTTGAAATAAGGTGTTCTAAACCTTGTTTGAACAATACCTGATTTTCTTTGTGCTTTAATCCACTTGCCAATATACCAATAGAAACGATGTCACCATCCTTGATTCCATCAAAGCAATAGTCAAAAGAATCAACAAAATCCCATCTTGCATTAACAATTACTTTCTTATTGCAAATCTGCCCATACCAATATCCAAAAGCATTCATCTTGTATAAGTTGTAGATCTTCAATGGCTTTGGAAAGTCAAAATAGGTTGAAAAATCAGGTGCTATGATTCCTTCAAAATGCTTCAAGATTTCATAAGCCTTCTTTGGGTGGTTCCAGATTCCATTTGGGCCATCGAAGTTTTGATCATCCTCATAGAAGCAGACAAAAGATTCGTTATGAAAATCTTTGCTCGACTTTATTTCTTTGTAGAAAAAAGCTTTGGCCTCTGAGTATGTAATGATAGATTTTGGAAATTCGTTTATTGTTGATGGGCATAACGGAATGTCGTTTGTGGAAAATTCGCATCCTTGAACCATAAAAGAATTCCACAAGTCCTTGAGGTTCTTTCTTTTATGATTTCTTGGAAAGTTTGGTTGGATATCAGTTGTTTTGTAGTCTCTTTTTATATTTTGGATTAGAGATAGCTTTGAACCATTAGGTATTAAATTGTTTTAACCCATGACGAGCCTCCTTATATAAGAGCAATCGTTAAATTGTCTTTGTCTAGAATCGAGACTTCGCTTGATTCCTAACCTTAATATAAGTGGTCAGTTATTTATTTTTAAGGGCTCCATGGTTCGGTCAGTTACGCTCGTGTTACGGAACTAAACAGCGTAACTGTTTTTGGCTATGGAACCTTAAGAGATATATCGTTAAATGATATAATAATTTTATAAACCAAATGAGAAGGAGGAGCATGCATGATTTTAATCTTGTAAATATGATCAACGAAATCAGAACAATTGAAGAAATAGATTTTACAGATAAATATTTCTTCGATTGTTTCTTTGGCACTCTTTCCATAAAGATGAATGTAAAGAAAAACGGAAACACATTGAATTTTGATCCTCCTAGAGTTTCTGAGGTTATGACTGGTAAGGATAACCTTTATGAGGTGATTGCTAAGTTGGCCTACAAACCTGAGACTAAGGGTGTTTTATTGGAAGATATTGACAAAATGTCAAGAGTTCTATTCGGAAATGTAAGTCTTGCCAAAATAAATGACACTTTACGCAAAATGGAATTCAGTGATTCTGATTTTCAAAATGATATTGAGAAGGAATTTTCAAAGGATAATAGAAATGATAAGGAGATTTTCGTTGATTTTCTTATTCAAGCAATGAAAATCGAATACAAAGAAAGAAAATTTAGAAGAGAGTATAAGATAGCTACTGGAAATTTTGTTACAAAGAAAGCTGATGCAACTATATGCAGCGAACTTATCGAGCAAATGATAAGAAACGTTAGGTTGAAGAAAGAAAATATAAAACATGAGACTGCATGGTCTTTGGAAGACAAGATGGACATCAATTGCTTTGATACGTGCCTTAGAGAAAGAATCGTGGATGCCTTCGATGATTTTGAAACTGTTATGACAGGATTAGATAATTTAGCAAAAATCGAAATCCAAGCCGGAAAGATTTTATATGCACTTTATAAGAAGGCATACTATGATGTATTGATAGACTTGCTTGGAAAAGATTATAAAGATGAGAAGATAAAAGAAAAATCATCTGAAATATTTTTGGCAGTGAACGAATATATGTATGATCATACGTTAAAAGGTAAAATCAAGATCAATGAAGATACAGCAAGATACAATCTATTTTGCATTACCGTTGCCGCGTTTTACCAATGCAAGTTCCTTTTGAAAGTCGAAGGTGAAAAGAAATGACTGTCATTGATTACGATTCAAAGCCAAACAAAACAATCTTTTACCTAAGTGCGTTGCTATACAAATACATCAAGACTACTTGCAAGGATTTTGAAGAAGCAAGGAAATATTTCAAAAGCAAATTCCTCGATAGTGACATGATGTTCTATTACTCAATGGACTGGCTTTATCTTATCGGAAAGATAAAGGGAATCAAGGAAGGGGTAATCATATGCGATTGATATCACTTAAAATCTATAAGAAAAAGAACGGAGAAGTTATCCGTGATGTCAAATTCAATGAGCATGGATTATCGCTTATCTGTGATTTAGATGGAGATGAAAATCGTGCACATGGCAGCTCAATCGGAAAGACAGCTTTTATTAGATGCATTGATATCTGTTTAGGGGCAAAAACCTCTAAGATTTTGTATGAGTCCAAAGGAATGGGTGAAAACGTGATTTTAAAGGATTTTATTTATGAAAACCAAGTATCATTGATGCTTATGTGTGAAAACGATGGTGCTTCAGTATGCTTAGAAAGGAATCTTTTTGACAATAAAGAATATGTAAACGGAGAAAAATTCAAAAAAATAGAAGATTACAACGCAAAGCTTAAGGAAATCTTCTTTCCTAATTCCCCCTCTAGCCTTTCGTTCAGGCAATTGATTCCTTTGTTTATCAGAATAGATAATGAAGAGCCGATTAAATACCTTGATAATTTTGCCAAGAATAATAACTATTACTACGCTTATTCTTATTTTCTCAATTTGTATGTGGATGAGAAAGAATCGTCATTGAATGATGAGTTACTTGAAAAAGAGGAAGAGTTGAAAAAGCTAGAGGGCAAATACAAAATTAAGTATGCTGATGATTTTGATAAGTTAGTTGAAGAGAAGGACAAAATAGTCAAAGAGAAAAAGAGCATAGTACATAACAATGACTATGTAGGAGATTTCTCTTCTAAAGAAACAAATAACGCAGCTCTTGTAGAAGATTTAGATAGAAAGACGGATGAACTTAATGCCAAGAGATATAAATCAAGGCAGTTGACAAAAGTTATTGAAGCTGAGAATAGTAAACTATTTGAGATTGATGAGGGCATTCTCAAAGAGCTTTATGATGATGCCAACGAAAACATAAAGAATCTTAGCAAATCATTTCGTGAGTTCACATCATTTCATAACGACATGTGCTTAATGAGAAAGAATAAATTCGTTAATGATAAGAAACTTATCGATGAAGAGATCAAGAAATTAGAAATCGAAGTTGAGAATACAAGAAAATCATTTTGTGATAACTTCATTGAGTTCAAGATAAGTGTAGATGACAAGGAAAATTCTCTTTTTGATGAATATTATTCGGCCAAGAAGGAATATGAGGAAACCCTTGACTCTTGTAATAAATACAAAGAAATCAAAGTTAGAATCACCGAAATCAAATCATCTTTATCCAAGATAGATAATAGCAAAGCCGTGAACGAAGAAAACCAATACAAGTTTTCGTCATTGCTTAAAGAACAAACGGAAAAACTTCTTGAAAACTCATATACAGTGAAATATTCGAATAAAATGAAAGATATGATAATTACACTTAAAGGATTGAGTGGGAATTTGGGAACTGGTGATGGTAAGGTTCTTTCTTATGCTATCAATTCTTCTCTTTATAGATTCTTTTTGGAAAAACACATGACTATGCCTTTTTTCATTATTCAAGATAGGATGGAGAATGTAGAAATCATAAAAATGAAACGAATCATCGAAGATGCAAGACAATGTGGAATCCAATATATAATCCCTATCTTGCATGATAGAATCGAAAATCTGGAAATAGATGATTCTGAGATAATCTTAAAGCTTTCGAAAAACGAAAAACTATTTAAGTGCTAGAGGGTTTAAAAATCATTTTTTTTGAAATCAACTCATTTTCTTCAATTTGCTTTCAACCTTGACACAAGCGTCGATATATCGACTAAATCCATAGTTTTGGTCTTTGATATGACCCCAAACCCTAATCTATGCATGTAGAGACTGTTACATTACTATGTCGGAAGAACGTCAAAAACAACTAAAAAAGGCTAAAAATTAAGGGCTTTGACCGATTTGGTTCGGCTGAAGCCCTTTTCTTTTTATGCAACTAACTAATATAAAATCATCTTTACTAGCATGGGGAAATATATCAACCAAGTATAAGGAAACATATCGACTAAAGGTATATGTATCTGGTATGTTTGGCTCTTAAATAGTTCCTTCACTAACTGAAATTTGGATTTATTTTTCACTTTTTCTCTTGGTCAACTGTGCTTCTGCTTATTGATGCTCACTGTAGATTCGTTCTCTCGGGACGTATCTACAAAGGCGCCAAGGAAAATTGGCAAAGGGGTATGAAGACCACAATGACGTCAATTAATGAGTGCTTATTCTGACCGCAATGGCATTCGAATAGAAAAAATAGAAATCAGGCAGTTTTATTACCCACCAAATACTAGTTTATGTTATGCTATTAATGGGTGATAAATATGATTGATTTGAAAGAAATATTTTTTGATTGCGTGAGCTGTTCGGACGAATATGAGTGGTTTGAATTCAAGTCAAACCATGTCTCACCGGATGATATCGGAACATATATTTCCGCATTATCCAATAGTGCCGCCATGTTAGGCAGAGAAGATTCCTACGTGTTTTTCGGCGTGGACGACAAGACACATGAAATCAAAGGAACAACGTTCAATCAAAACGAATCCGTCAACGGAAATGAGCCACTTCAGCATTACCTTGCCAGACAACTTTCTCCAAGCGTTGCCTTCTATTTCGAGGAAATGAAAATAGAAGGCAAGAGAATCGTTGCCTTGGTGATTCCGGCGGCTCAAACAGTTCCTACCGGATATCAGGATATCCGGTATATCAGAATAGGATCAAGCAGAGAGAAGCTTTCCAAATATCCCCAAAGGGAAGCCAAGCTGTTCTCCGTTCTGACTTTTGGCATGCCTTCCATATTGACCATTGAATCCAAGAGACAGCAGCTTACATTTAACCAGCTGTTTGGATATTACGGCTCCAAGGGGCTGAAACTAAGGGATGAGACGTTTGAGGAGAATCTTGATCTTAGGAACAAAGATGGGAAATATAACCTCCTTGCCCAGCTTCTCTCCGACAATTCCCAAATGCCGATCAGGGTGGCGATATTCACCGGCAAGACCAAGGCATCGAAACTTTATTCCGTCCGTGAATTCGGATATCAGTGTCTTCTCTATTCTCTGGATGAAGTTCTTAGATATGGAGACGTCATCAATATCTTCCAGGCCGATGAGAGGAATAGAATCGTCGAAAGGAAGGAAGTCAGGCTTTTCAACATGGATGCCTTCCGTGAAGCAGTCATCAATGCCTTCCTTCATAATAAATGGGTAGACGGAAACGAACCGATGATCACGGTGTACTCCGATAGGATTGAGATACTTTCAAGAGGCGGACTTGCCCCTCTTCAGACTAAGGCGGGTTTCTTTCGCGGACATTCCGTTCCCGTAAATGAGAAACTATCTGAAATTTTCTTGCAGCTGCATATCAGTGAGAAAACGGGAAGAGGAATTCCTGTTATTTCGTCTGAATACGGAGAAGGGGCTTTTGACTTCTCCGACAACGACATCACCGTCACCATTCCATTCAACTTCATCAACGAGGTGGGTGATAAAGTGGGTAATAAAGTGGGTAATAAAGTGGGTAATAAAACTGAAGAGCACGGACTCAATGACTCACAAACAAGAGTATTGGCTGAAATCAGGAATAACCCAAATATTACGAAAAAGGAACTGGCTGTTGTCTGCCATCTCGGCAGGACGTCCATTGACAATACCGTTGCCGTGTTGAAAAAAAGAGGATTTATCGAGAGGGTCGGATCTAATAAGTCAGGATATTGGAAGGCGAATTGAATGAAGTAAAGGGGCGGAGCGTTCCTCCGATGGTCTGGAGCTGGGGAGAAACAAGAAACGTCGTCTAGATTGCAGTTATCATTGCGTTGGATAGTAATGAAAGGTTTAGCCATCTTAAGCGCTATGGAATCCTGTAAAACTCAATACTTGGATGTTGTCTGAAATTTCCAGTAGACCTGTCAAAAAACGCATCCAGTAGACATGTTCATCGCATGTCGACGACACATGTGGAGACTATAGTTGCATTGATGAGAAAAAGTGCCTGAAAATCGGCACATTTTGAATAATGGAGAGGTAACAAACCTCTCTTTTTTTGTGTCAAAAATCGTTTCTTATTCTTCCGAAAACGAAGAAAAACGGCTTTTACTAGTAGGAGGAAATATATCCACCCTTTGACCTTGTGGTACGACAATATAGTATCGATTGGTGGATATTATGATTCAGAATGAAAAGTTCCGAAACTACAAAAAAGCAATTCAAAAATATGATTATTAGAAATTCAGGGTTGTGATTGCCTTGTTTGCCTTTTTAGCCCACTTTTGGAAAGTATCATAGCTGACTCACAAGAACAACTCAACTGAAAACTTAGACAAGCAAATCCGGTTCGTGACTGAGGATTCCTTGAAGAAAATGATTTCACATCACTTCTATATTTCAACAATTGGGTAAACACTTAAAAAAGGAGGAGACTTAAGGACAAATGTTGATTGATGGTGGGATTGGTTGCATAGAATAAAAAAGCGGGTACCTGTGTTTATAAAGAAATTAGGATACTTTTGAAGACCATTGTCTTTTGATTGATATAGGAACAAAAAAAGATAGTCATCTAGTTGAATCAATGACTATCATTTGGAAAAACAAATTGATTAGCTTAGTGACATATTTCTATGTCAATTGGAAAATCTAACTCACTTAAAATTTGTGATGATCCCGGTTTGAAATCTGAATCTGTAGTGGAAGGTATTAAAACTTCTTGAATCACAAACCAAACATTTTGATGAGGTTGACCACTTAAATCGTTTTCATCATCAGATTCGAACCAGGTATGAATTATGCCGATAAATGATGAGCCGCCTTTTTGTGTGACTTTGAATTTAGTGTCATTGTTGTTTAAGAAAATATGATATAACTCTTTAAATTCCATAATTATTTGTTTCCTTTCTTTTTGGGGAAGCCAGGATATACATGAGCACCTGTTTTGCTTGTTACGATGATAATTTCATTGGATTCTATCTCGTTACCATCGATATCTTTATAGACACCCACTATTTTATCAGTTGTGACTGATTCTATGTTCTCTTTTTTTACTTCACCTTTACCTGAATAGTTATCAACAAGTTCTTGTGCAGTATCATTATCTCCGAAAATATAACTTCTGCCGTTTTTCTTTCCTTCTGCCACACGAACTATTTCATCAGGTCGAACATCAAGGTCGAGTTCTACAAGGACAAGGCGAAGATCACAAGCCCCGGCGGACTGTATAAGACGACGCTCGAAGACGTGCTGAAAGGCGTCCAGACCTATAGGAATGAGAGACTGGTCCATCTGCTTGATAAGCTTGGGCTAATCGAGAATTACGGCACAGGGATTGCAAGGACTCTGAATGCCTACAAAGGCACAGGGAGGGAACCTGAGTTCTACGACAGCGAGAACTTCTTCATCGTGTATCTTCCGAACCTCAACTACCATGACCAAATAAATGACCAAATAAATGACCAAATAACCGAATTGGGGCTTTCCATCCTAAGGACGGTGAGTGGAAATCCTGGCATAAAAGCCGATAGAATACACGAAATCCTCTCTTCTGAGGACAAGGCAATCACACTCAACATGGTGAGAAACTCCATAAAGAGAGAACTTAGGAACTACATCGAATTGAGAGGTTCCAGGAAAACCGGAGGCTATTACCTAAAAGAAATCCCTCACAAGCCTGGCGAATAACATGGAAAGCAAGAGGCACCAAAAGTTCCTTGAGCATTACAAAGCCGTTCTAGGTGAAGAGCCTGCTTTCAGCCTGAAGTTGAAGAAGAATATCCTGCCAAATGACATGAAGCCGATAACGACATTAGTCTTCAAGCCGACGGGCGAATTGCCTTTTTGGAAGCTATGCACCATTGGCGCAAGCGACTATCTGATGCCTGAGCGCGACATCGGATGGGGTAGCAAGGCCAACCCCAGAAACGAGTACATGATGCTCATATCCCTGGAAGTGGAAGTCGATGAGTCGAAGGCCGAATGGCTTTTCCTCAACTCCCTTCTTTGGTCCACCGCGGAATACGCCTTTAACAAAAAGGAGGCAATCACGGTCTCCGATACGATAGACATGGGAATCAAGGGAAAATACTGCGGAACGATATTGCTTTTGCCTGAAGCTTTCAAGACTCCGAAGATTGTGAAATGCTATTACTCAAAGCACAAATACATCAGCATCTTCCAGGTCATGCCGATAACGAGAAAGCTGCTATCCGAAAAGCTTAGAAAATGGACAAACGGGATCTATTGGCTCATGGAGTATTTCTATACGCACGACGATGACTACAAACTCATAGCTTCTAAGCCGTATGCCACGCTGTGAAGCGGTGGTATGAATGGATGTCGATTAAATAATGCCTATTTGAAATCCCTGACTCTCCGCGTGAAAGACGACCTCAAAAGCGAGACCATATACAATTACCCGTATTCCGCGGTCGAAGAGCTTTTGACGAATGCCATCGTGCATAAGAACTACGAAAACCCTAGAAGCGTCCAAGCATATGTCTATGATGACTCCATTGTGATAACCAACTACAACAAGCCGATTCCACCAATAACAATACAAGACCTAAACACGAAAGATTCCTTACCAAACAGGATGTATGAGAATCCCTCTATCCGTGAGATGTTCAGATCTCTCGATCTTATCGAGTCTTTCGGCTCTGGGGTCGGCAAAGCGAAACGCGCCATGGTTGAGGACGGAAGCGATGGCATCCATTATCAGGAATACGACGAGAACATCGACATCACATCCGTCATGATACCGATAAGCACGAAGTACCTTCAATATTCCTATAGGGCAATGGATTTGGCTACGAAAGACCAAAATTTGGACTTTGGTGGCGAGAGGATAAAGATTAATAGCGTGGACGCGATAGGCATCATCAACAGATCAACGTATTCCAATTCCATCAGGAAAATGCTGACCGCCATCTTCGATCGTTTCTTCAACGAAGAGTTCAGTCGGGCGGACATCGTGTCTTACCTCAACGCCTCGAAGTCGGCTAGCACTAATTACATCAGCTACTTCCAAAATCTAAATGTGGTGGAGAAGGTGAAAGGCAAAGGCAAATACAGGTTCAGATAATCAGCTCAAAACAAGCAAATCGAATGTATTTGATTGCGCATCCGATACGACTTACCTCGTATTCATCATCCAGTAGATGTAAGAAAAATCAAACGTCAGTGGACATGTCTATTCCGTAGCCTGCCTCGGTTCCGTAAACATGTATTTTACGTGGGAACGATGCATGTGGAGACTCTATAGTTGCACTGACGAGTAAAAGTGCCTGAAAATCGGCACATTTTAGATAACGGAGAGGCGATGAACCTCTCCGTTTCCCTGCCGAAAAGCGTTTAAAAGGACCAAAACGAGATATCGACCACTCAGAAATTCAGTCAAGCTAGTTTGGGGGAATATTTCAGGTTATCCTTGGAACCATCCAAAGATCTTTGGAGATATGATTGAATCGATTTTCTCTGCTGGAAGCGAAAATCGGCCATTGGGATATAAAATGCTGCCAAAATGGCTTGCAATCCGCAGGATTTCCTTAGGGGTTCTAGAGAACAAACGCATCAATGGATTTTTTTATTAGGCAGCAGCCTCTGATTTAAAAAATACCTGTGCGGGCAATCTGTTTTATTCCCAACTTCCAATAATATTTGGTTGGGAATAAAAGGAGCGTGACTTACTTCAAATATGGTTGGAAGACGGAATTGATTAACTGGGACCTATGTTTTATTGCTCACTTATTGACGATTTATGAGCAATAAGCCTCAAATAAGGAATTGTAACCTTGATAAAATCCTGTTCGATTAAGAAAGCCTTTTTGCCAAGCCAATACTATCAATCAGCAAAATCAATTTATTAGCAACAAAAACTTATCAAAAAGTGCAAGCACACCTATGCCAGCTGATTCGCATGACTATCCGGCCGGAAGAATGTTAGAACTACAAGAAAGATCAAATATTGTCACTGAAGATTTTGGCATTATAGTTTAAAATAATTATAGAAAGGATCCTAGCATTATGTTAGAAGTGAAAAATTTAACAAAGCAATATAAAAAAAGTGATTCTATAGCTTTAAATTCCTTTTCTTACTCTTTCAATGAAACAGGTCTATATTTGATTACCGGAAGAAGTGGGTCCGGTAAAACAACTCTACTCAATATATTATCCGGGCTAGATTCACAAACATCTGGTGATTTATTATTTAAAGGAACTAAAATAAATAAATCAAATTATGACAATTATAGAAATAAAAATGTCGGAATAGTTTTTCAGGATTTAAATCTCATCAACGAATTATCTATTAAAGATAATCTATCTTTAGCCTTTGATTTAGCTAAATCGCATTATGATAAATCAGTAGTTGAGGAGATATTAAAAAAAGTAAATCTTCCCGATAAATCAGAATCATTGGATAAATTGTTATCTAGACATCCAAACGAATTATCTGGAGGTCAAAAGCAAAGAATAGCAATAGCTAGAACACTAATTAAAGATCCAGATATATTATGTTTGGATGAGCCAACCTCTTCATTAGATAAATCTAACGCAACAGATTTAGCTAAATTGCTCGGTGAATTATCAAAAGAGAAATTAATAATCGTTTCAACTCATGATTTAGATTTCTTTTCCAAATACGCTATTTCTACAATCGAATTAGAAGCAGGTAATATTTACAAAATAACAAATAATGAAGGCTTAAATAACACCGATTCAGCTATCTCTAAAGATAAAAGCAATAAAGAGACTAAAGATAAAAAACATGGGTTATTATCAATAAAAAATAGTTTTAAGTTGAGTCTACAATCTATTGCCAAATCAAAGATTAGATTATTCACATCTTTATTAATAACAATTATTTCAACCGTTGCAATGACATTGTTCTTATCCATAATTAATGCCGATCAAAACAAAATCTTTTTAGATAAGCAATATCAAACAACATCAAGAATGGCTTTTTTAGAAACAAGATTTCAAGGGTATTCTCCAGATGGTAATTTCGTAGATACTTCTATAACTCCTAATACAGAGCAGAAAGAAAAATTAAATTCAAATACTAAAAATGTATTCCAAATGACAAGAATGAAAGGTGGTTATTTACAAGCATTTGGAACGAGTTCATCTAATTTGGACAGTTTAACTAAATATGTACTTAAAGACTCATCTTCACAAAGTCAAGAAGCAATAGAATTAGATCCTGATATCGATCTTTCTTATATAGGATTTGAAAAAGCTACTGAGAATAGTAGACTTCCTCAAAATTATAATGAAATTGCCTTACCCGATACATTAGCTTACGGCTTAATCAAATATGCGCATATCTATACATTTGATCATGGAGATGGAAAAAATACATTTGAGGGATCAAAGAATTATGATGAATTAATAGGCAAGACCCTATGTGGATATAAGATTACTGGTGTATTTAAAATTGATGACTTGCCATCTATCCTATTAAATACAAGCACTAATCTCAATAAGGACTGCAACGAGTTATTAAAAGGGAGCTCAATTTGTTGCTATCCTTATCTAAAAGCTGGATATCAAGAAGAAGTTTACAAAGAGCCTAACCTCTCTTATACATATGTCTATCGTTTATCAGGTGACATCAATGAGGATTTAAGATTTATCCAATCATTAAATGTCAAAGATGAAAATGGCCTTAATTACTATGCGGTTATAAAGAACAACTATTATTCATACGATTCTTTGACTCATTTCAGATATGGAACCACAGGAAATATAATTACTATAATCATATGCGCTTTATTAACTATAGCTATTCTAATGATTATAAATTTGTGCTTCGCCAACACTAAAAAGAATGAAATCAGAGCTGGAATATTAAGGTCTATGGGATGTACAAAATTGGGAATTATCCAACTGACTATAACTGATTCCTTATTGATTTCCTCGATTATATTTTTATTTGATTTAATCGCATTAGGAATAATATTCCCAATTTTGAATAATTGGATTATGCTCAACTATTTCACTTTCAATATATTCAATATTGGATTATTACTAGCAGTGATAATCGGAATAGGACTTATAACCTCATTGATTACTTGTATCAAAGCGTTGAAGAGCAAGCCGATTAAGATTATTAAAAATTTATAGAGACAAAAATAAAAACTCAGCCAAAATGTAGTGCACCCCTCTCACTGGACTTTAAATAGAACTATAGCACAACATTGA